>OJBI01000179.1_pt1 | contig 14826 bp, 10 predicted proteins | sample 1590541 | NCBI WGS metagenome assembly OJBI01 (sample SAMN05416871, study PRJEB24817) | seawater metagenome | isolation source: Sea water | place: Canada:Atlantic | collected 2013-11 | reverse complement strand
GTGGCGGACGCGGCAGGAGTCGAACCTGCGACCGCCTGGTTCGTAGCCAGGTACTCTATCCAGCTGAGCTACGCGTCCGCGGTCAATCGTTATTTTATATCTTGATTCAAGATAGGTACTAAGACCATATATTTATTTTTAACTAGCTTTAATATTAGCTATTCTTTGTTATTTAGCCACTTAAAGAAAAGTGGCGGACGCGGCAGGAGTCGAACCTGCGACCGCCTGGTTCGTAGCCAGGTACTCTATCCAGCTGAGCTACGCGTCCGCAATAAACTTACTTTTTTATATCTCTAGTCCAAGAGATAACGAATAAAGTAATAAACAAATTAGGTAAACAACCTAGTGAATATTCTCATTCGCAATGAACAATTTCAATATCGTTGTTCAAACGATGCCAATCTAAAAGAATGGCGGAGAGGGAGGGATTCGAACCCTCGATCCGGGATAAACCAGATACTCCCTTAGCAGGGGAGCGCCTTCGGCCACTCGGCCACCTCTCCAATGGGTGCGAATAATAAGGGATTAAAAAAATAAGTCAAACTTTTTTTAAGCTTTTATTTAGCTTTTTTAACTGTTTGTCGAGAATTCAAACAACACGCTCGTTTTTCAAACATTAAAGATAGAAAATATCGTCATAGCGCTGAAATAAATTATATTTAACGATCAAAAAAGCCGACTGATGTCGGCTTTTAACATGAGAGAAAAATTAGAATTTGTTCCCTGAGGTTTCACCCTCTCCTTTTTCTGATTGTATTCTCATATAGATTTCTTCACGATGAACTGACACTTCCTTCGGAGCATTTACACCAATACGTACTTGGTTACCCTTTACTCCTAATACTGTCACAGTGACGTCGTCTCCGATCATCAACGTTTCACCAACTCGACGAGTTAATATTAACATCCTAATTTCCTTTATGTTTAAAAACGAGATCCACTAAATATTTATAAGCTAGTAACAAATTAAATTTAGTCTAATTTTTGCAAAAGTGCACTAAAGATCACAATAAGTATCTAAAATACTTATCAAACATTGAATATTCCTAAGACAACGCTGCAATTTTAATCGCAAACAGAAAAGTGGAAAAAGCCCAAGTAAACTGTCTTTGCATTCTAGAGTGGTTATTTTAACAACCTTGATGAAACAATAAACATCATATTGGTAATTTTTTGTAATTTATAATAACTTTTTATTAAGATTTATTAATAGTTGCACTTAAATTTACACACCATTAACAAATCTTGCTTATTTTGAGCTAAAGTCATGCTTTGTAAGTTCCTCTTAACCACAATACACTTTTCAAAGTTAATGTATTGTCGTTACATATTCTTATCGCAATATAGATAATAAATAAGAAACAATAAAAAAGGGGCTAAATGCCCCTTTAATTAATATTTTTATTTAAACTAGGTTTAACTAAGCTTTTCAGTTAACCAGCTTTGTGCAGCAGCTAAAGCCGCTTCTATGTTATCAGGCTGACTACCACCGGCCTGTGCCATATCTGGACGACCGCCACCTTTACCACCAACTTCTTGTGCAGCAACATTAACAAGCTCGCCTGATTTAACTTGACCAATCAGATCTTTGGTTACACCAGCAATTAAACTCACCTTAGCATCATTCGCCGTAGCCAATAAAATAACACCAGAGCCCATTTTGTTCTTAAGATCATCAACCATACCACGCAATGACTTAGCTTCAACGCCATCTAAATTAGCAATTAACGCTTTAACACCGTTAATTTCACTTGCCTGACTAATTAAATCTGAGCCAGCTTGGCTAGCGAGTTGTTGCTTGTATTGAGCAATTTCTTTTTCGAGTTGCTTATTACGTGCAATAACTTGCTCAACCTTACTTGAAACATTTGCCGTATCAGCCTTCACTAATGAAGCGATATTATTTAAGGTGTGCTCTTGTGCTTCAAAGTAGTTTAATGCAGTTTCACCAGTTACCGCTTCAATACGACGTACACCAGCTGCAATGCCAGCTTCAGATACTATCTTAAATAAGCCGATATCGCCGGTACGCTCAACATGTACACCACCACAAAGCTCTGTAGAAAAATCACCTAGTGTTACAACGCGTACTTCGTCGTCATATTTTTCGCCAAACAACGCCATAGCGCCTTTCGCTTTTGCCTCATCAATTTGCATCAAGTCGGTTTCACGAGCTAAGTTACTACGAATTTGCTCATTTACCATACGCTCTACTTTATTCAACTCTTCACGCGTAACGCCTTCAAAATGAGAAAAATCAAAACGTAGCTTTTCAGCATCACACAATGAACCTTTTTGCGTAACATGTTCACCAAGAACCTTACGTAAACTGGCGTGTAAAATATGTGTTGCTGTATGGTTCTTAACAATAGCAGCACGGCGTTCGGTGTTTATTTCAGCTTTAACACGGCGATTCAAACCTATGTTATGACGAGCAATACCTTTATGAGCAAAAGCATGACCTAGTTTGAATGTATCAGTAACTTCAAAAACACCATCATCAATATGCAATATACCTGCATCACCAACTTGACCACCTGATTCAGCGTAAAATGGTGTTTTATCAAGTACAACAATACCTGATTCACCGGCTGTTAATTCCGCTACTGATGATTCGCTATTGAAAAGCTCAATAACCGTTGATGACATTTCACTGCGGGTATAGCCTTTAAACTCAGTACGATGATCAGACTTAATAGTGTCATTATAGTCAGTACCAAATTGGCTAGCTTTTTGTGCGCGCTCGCGTTGCTGAGCCATTGCAGCGTCAAAGCCTTTATGGTCAATACGTAATTGGCGTTCACGAGCGATATCAGCAGTTAAATCTGCCGGAAAGCCATAAGTGTCATAAAGTTTAAAAACATCATCACCGGCAATCGTATCGCCTTTAAGCTCAGATAAAATATCTTCGAGCAACGCCATACCACGATCAAGAGTACGACCAAACTGATCTTCTTCAATGCGTAATATTTTTTCAATAACCGCTTGTTGCTGAACCAACTCTGGGTAAGCATCGCCCATTTGTTTTGCTAGTGATGCAACTAATTTGTGGAAGAAGAAAGATTTAGCTTCAAGTTTATGGCCATGGCGAATAGCACGACGAATAATACGGCGAAGTACATAACCTCGACCTTCGTTTGATGGCATAACGCCGTCAGTGATTAAAAAGCTACATGAACGAATATGGTCAGCAATAACGCGTAATGACTTATGCTCTAGGTCATTACATGCTAATAATGCTGCAGTGTCACTAATTAGCCCTTGGAAAATATCAATTTCATAATTGCTATGTACGCCTTGCATTATTGCCGCTATACGCTCTAAACCCATACCTGTATCAACAGAAGGCTTAGGTAATGCTTCCATAGTACCGTCGGCATGACGGTTGTACTGCATGAAAACTAAGTTCCAAATTTCGATAAAGCGATCGCCATCTTCATCAGGTGAGCCAGGAGGACCACCAAAAATTTCTTCACCGTGATCATAAAATATTTCAGAACATGGACCACATGGACCAGTATCGCCCATTGACCAAAAGTTATCAGATTCGTATTTTTTCTCTGGAGATTTATCACCAATACGGATAATTTTTTCTGCTGGTACACCAATGTCGTTTAACCAAAAATTATAGGCTTCATCATCAGTTTCATAAACTGTAACTAATAACTTTTCTTTTGGTAACGCCAGCGTAGAGGTTAAGAACTCCCAAGCAAAGTGAATGGCGTCTTTTTTAAAATAGTCACCAAAACTAAAATTACCTAGCATTTCGAAGAACGTATGATGGCGAGCTGTATAACCTACATTTTCTAAATCGTTATGCTTACCGCCTGCTCGAACACAGCGTTGTGAAGACGTAGCACGGGTATAACTACGCACATCGCCACCTAGAAAAACATCTTTAAAAGGTACCATACCTGCATTAGTAAATAGCAAAGTTGCATCATTACCAGGAACTAACGAACTACTAGCAACAATTTGGTGCTGCTTAGAAGCAAAAAAATCTAAAAATGCCTGACGCAATTGGGCACTAGTTTCAATCATGTGAATTTCCAACTCTTCGAAAAATTAAATCTGTTTACGCGTTTAATATTGTCATGATCTCATCAATGGAGAAACCACGCTGTTGCATAAAGCGCATTCTTTTTGCTTTATCTTTTTGATCTTTTATTAGGGACGCACCAAAACGCTTATTATACGCAAGCTCTGCTTGAAGATACCAATCTATTTGCTGGTTTCTTAGCATTTTTTGCACAATTTCACCGCTAACACCTTTTTGCGATAGCTCATTTTTAATATATCGCCAGCCATATCCTTTGTTCACACGACTTCGAAAAACACTGTCAGCGAATCTTTCTTCACTCAAGTAGTTTTCTTCAATAAGAAAATCTAGCACCGAGGGGATTTCATCAGAATCATAATCGCGAAGACAAAGCTTTTGCTGAAGTTCCTTACGGGAATGTTCCCGGCGCGACAGCAAATCAATGGCTGTATGTAAAATAGCTTTATTCAAAAGGACGCTTTCTAACAATTTTTATTGGCAAATATTTTACCTTTAATAGCGTGATAAACAATAGCGCTATTACTAGCAAGATAAAACAACAAGTAAAAACATTGTATTAATGATGATAAGTTTTTACATTATGTTAATAATCGCGCAAAATAAACTTAGCTAACAGAATAATAAAAGCTAAGTCATAGCTATTAATAAAAAACAGGGACCTGTATGAAGGGACAATACAAAAATATGCGTTTAGCATTGGTAATGTTATTTAGCTCACTATTTTTACAAGCATGTGGGGGCTCGAGTGACAATACACCTACATTCTCTATCAACAGTGACATTGCTGCTGTCGCATTTACCAACGAGTTTTTGCAAGAAGAAACCAATACAATAGCGGTAAATGTAACTTTTGACGGAAATGGTCTTCTACTTGGTTTTGCGCCAGACTCTGCGCCAGTAGCTTGGCTCAATTATCGCATTGAAAATCTAACCGCGACCTCTGCAACCATTCATATTGATGTTGCCAATGCCAATCGATTAATTGCCAATCTTTACGGCACGAAATTAAGATTAACTACAGGCGACCCAGCCACCACGAACTTTGCCCATAAAGATATTAATGTTTCTTTGTTAGTATGGCAGGCACTGACTTTTGACGATACTTTTGGCACCGCCAACATTGCAGCTAAAACTATAGAGTTAAGCTCTAGCGCTGACAATCTAACAATAGCAACATCTGCTCCTTGGCTGACACTTGAAAAGTCATTTACTGCCGGTGTAACCACAATAACAGCAACACCAGATCTTAGCACGTTAACGGCAGCAGGGCTGAGCGAAGCAACAATTGATATCACTAGTCCATTAGGCACAACTAACTACCCAGTAGAGTTAAGCCTAGATAGGGTACATTTATTTACTAACAAAGCGACGGTCGCACTTGCGCAAACTGGCAATATAAATAATGTAAAAACAGTTTTAAACGTTAATTCAAATAGTGTTTTAGCGTGGGGTTGGCAGGCAAGCACTACAGCAAATTGGTTAACCCTAACCGCCGACAATGATAACAACCAATTAACCGTAGAAGCAGACCCTAGCGCCTTAGCCAATAATGCCACAACAGTGGCAACCATAATCATAAGTGGTAATGAGCAAACCACAGCAGTCGCTAATACTATTGAAGTTAGCCTTTATAAGAGTGACGCGAATACAGAAAATAATAGTTTAGAAGTTACCACTAATGCTAACGGTGTCGTTATTAACCCATTATTGCCTCAGTATTATGTTGCAACAGGCAACGAATTACGTAGCTACCACCTATATAGCAACGAATTATTGTCTACTACAATTGTATCACCAGAAGAAACGATTCTAGAGCAGTTAATCATTCATCCAAATGGCAGCGTTTTGCTCGCGAAAGCAGATGAAACAACGGTTATTGATGAAAATACCAGTGAAACGACAACCCATAGATATAAAATTAACTTGAGTGATATGAGCATTGCCCAGCTAGAGAATGTTGATATTGCTAATGAACCTGTAAAATTTGTTCGAATTGACGGTCGTTACTTTGTTGCCACAGCAATTTTAGAGTTTGCCGATGAAAACCTGATGCGTGTTGGTTTTGATAGTGCAAATGCATTTTTTGCTCGAGCATTTAATGTTGCTGATAATCAGCAAAACATCTTCGCTTTAGATGTTAGTACTGCTGATGAATTAATGTCGATAAAACGCTTAACAGCTAAAATAAATGATTTTGGTCGAAACCCGATTACAACCGAAGTTACTCATAGCTATCGCCCAGAGTTGTTAGGCGAAAATGACCAAATCACTGACTTTTTTGTCTCAGCTAATGAAGAAAATATATACGCAATTAGCCCAACCAGTGAATGGATTAGCTTTGACGGCACAACATTTACCGATAATGGCGTACTCAACGCTGATGAAGCCATTACTAATTTAGCGCTAACGAAAACAGCAAATGATCGCCCACATTATACTAGGTTTGAATCAGGTGTTGGCTTTAAGGTTGATATTTATAATGAACAGCAAAGTATCGCAAATAGTATTTCGTTAGGTACCACTCAACCGTCGAGCATGTTGATTGCCAATGGTGATAGTCGTGCTGTATTGCCAGCAGCAAGCAATGAAAGTGTTGCGATAATTAACTTAAGTCAATTTACTAGCTCTGTTGATAACATTAACTTCACCACCAACTTAGGTGATAGTAGCATTGCTCAACAAGAGCTTACACTATCGAATATTGGAACAGGCTGGCAAGCGACAGCAAGTGCGCCATGGTTGATATTATCTCAACAAAGTGATGAAGACGGTGATAGCTTACTTATTAATATTGACCGCAGTTTAATTACTGGCTGGGGTTTAATGACTGCATCAATTTCGATATATGACCCTGCAAGCGGTACCACTAAAGTAATTACAGTTGAACTTGCTGTTGATGCCATTAGATTAACCAGTAACTACCCATCGCTAGCATTTAACAGTTTGGCGACACAAGCAACATTAACACATACCGTTGATGTACTAACCAATAGTGAAAATGCAGTGGCATGGCAAGCATCTACAGATGCTAATTGGTTATCGCTAACAGCAAATAATGCCAACAATACACTAAGCATTACGGCAGTACCTGCTAATATTGCCACTGACGGTGTTCATACCGCCACTATTAACTTGTCACCAACAGTGGCTGATACTGCCCTGCCAAGCACAATAACTGTTACCTTAAACAGGGGAGCAACGGATGGTGGTGATGTTGATATCAGCGATATAAGCATTAATAATTTAGGTATAGTATTAGATCCGATGCGCCCTTATGTTTACATTGCAAATGGCGACGAATTGCATACTTATCATGTAATTTCAGGGGCATTGATAAACAATACAACCTCACCATTGGTTGATGTTGATTTGACTAATTTGGTTATTCACCCTGACGGTTCAATGTTATTAGCCTCGAATAGTGAAACCTACCTAGATGAGAACGAAGTTGAACAAACGCGTGTTAATCACTACCAGTTTGATTTAAACGATTATCAATTTACTCAAATTGACAGCGAAAACATCACCATTGAATATCGCCCTATTATGATCAAAATGGTTGCAGGCGCTCCAGTCGTTATCACACAAACCTTGGAATATGCGGGCTTAAATTTAGCACGTCAATATTGGGATCAAGAAAACGCTTATTTTGCATCAACGATTGCACAGGCAAATAGTACCGATACGATAATGGTTTATAAACAAACAACCACATCGCTTGAACGCTATGCCTTAAGCTATAATGCCTATGCAAGCGAAATGATTTCAGCGACAACAGGTGTAGCATATATTAATTCGGCATTTACCAGCTTATCTGGTGTTACGTTAAGTAATGATAGCAATATTATTTATACTGCAAATAGTAGCAGCGAGTGGGCGAGTTTTGACGGCAATATCTACACAGACAATGGTTTACTGCAAGGCAACGCCAATGTACAAACATTTAATACCGCTACAGACACCAGCAACAATAGCTACTTCTATCGCTTTGACCCAACCCTAGGTGTTACATACAGTAAATACAATAACAGTCAGGTTGAACTTTGGTCACAAGTAATTTCAGGTGCAACAGCGGTTAGCTACTTAATGCCAGCTTATCAACGTGTACTTATTTACGATGCTGATAACTCATTATTAAAACTGCGCTCACACCCGTAAATTAAATATATACCCACTCCACTTCGAAGTGCGAGTTTCAGTTGGAGTTAAAAACGATTTAGACAAGGCGTTGATTGCAAAGAATGGTTATTCCCTTGTTAAAATCAATAACGTAGCATAAATCGTTTTTAAACCAACCTTTTAGGCATATCACAGGCACTTACTCTCTGTGTTGCAGCTAATTGAAAAGGAGCACCATTCCTGCTAGCTGCGTCTTGATATTAAGTCCCTATGATCACGCTGAAATCATGCATCTTGAAGTGGGACGGGTATAGCTTAATAAATAAAAAAACCGCATTATTGCGGTTTTTTTACTTATTAAGGTTAAAAGCCTTAGGGCAAGAATATCGTTATTTTAAGTCAGCAACTAAAGTCTTTAACCATTTTTCTTCAGTAATAAACGCCCACGACAAATGTTGGTATTTTGCTCCAATACCTTCCGCTAAAATAGCTTCTTCTGATTTACCCGATGCCAATGCTTTGCTCACTTTATTAATACTAAACTCAATCATGCTAGCAAATGCAGCTAGACTTTCTTTATTCGTTAATTTGCCATGACCAGGAATAATAACAACATCATCAGGAGTATGCTCAAGCATATACTTAACACTCTTCAAATAGCCTTTTACACTACCACCGCTTTTTAAATCGACATATGGAAAGCCCACTTCAAAAAACAAATCTCCGGTATGTAATACGTTCGCTTGTTTAAAATAAACATAAGTGTCACCGTCGGTATGACCCGTAGGTAGGTGCGTTAATTGCACCTCTTCATTGTCTAAATGAATAGTAATACCGTCTTTATAAGTCACTACTGGTAAACTATCAACAGCATGCTCTGCCTTACTGCTTAAACGATTTCGTACATTTTCATGAGCAAAAATCGGCGCTTTATGAGAAAAGTATTTATTACTACCTGTATGATCGCCATGATAGTGGGTATTAATCACATACTTTAACTTTTTATCTGCCAACCCCTTCATTGCGCCTTCAATTTTTTTCGCTAAAGGAGCGAACTTATCATCAACTAATAACAAGCCTTTATCCGTTGCCAATACACCAATATTACCACCTGGGCCTTTTAGCATGTAAACATCACCAGCAGCCGCTTGAACTGTGATATCAGCGTCAGCCATACTTTGTGCGTTAGCGTTGATACTTAACAACATGGTGAATGCAATTAACGATTTTTTAAACATAACTTCCCCTATTCCAGTATTAGTTTCTATTTATTCAAACTTCTTAGTGCTTCTACAAAAGATTTGACCGCTTCAAGGCCAAAGAATTACATAGATTACAGAGTTATTTTTGCTTTAAAATACACAATCATACTAATATATAACTATTCTCCAAGATATATTATCGAGATAAAATGAGTCCAAGGTACTTTTCATTGACCATTCAGTACTTTATTTTTTCCTTACTAGTATTAGCATGTGCGCAAATAAATAAGGTCTACTCAGCAACACCTGAATGTAAAAACAACTTGGTTTTATCAACCACATCCAACTGGTTTCCTTATATCTATAAAAGTGAAAATCAATTATATGAAGGTTTTGACCTTGCACTATTACGAGACATTTTAAATGAAATGGGCTGTAACTTAATGGTCGTGCAATACCCTGAGCGGCGCTCTCTATTTGAAATAAGTCAAGGACGATTTGATATTGGTTTAGGTGCGAGTAAAAATAAAGATCGTATTAAGCTGCACCATTACTCTTCTCCATATCGTCATGAAGTTAATCGTTTTGCCTATCGCAACAATGACATTGACATTGCGCAAACAAAAAGCCTTCAAGATATTATCAAATTAAATAAAAATATTGCCATAAATCTTGCTGGCTGGTACGGAGAAGAACTAGAAGGAGCGAAGGCCGATTACAATAATTTCATTTTTAGCGACAGCATAACGAAACGATTAAAAATGTTATATTACGCGCGTGTTGATATTGTTGTTGATGACGAACTTGTACTGTGTAATGAGTTAGAGCGCTCTATCTACAAAGGCATGACTATTCATCCTCAAATACTATATGACACAAGCATTCACTTTATTTTTAATAAAAAAAATATATCCAGCCAATTCGTCGTGCAGTTTAACGGAATTTTAGAACGAAAACGAAACGATGGTAGCTTAGCAGAATATTTTCATGGAAAAGGCACTAATAATTGCTTAAGTTGATATAGCCTCTCTCAGTATTGTGCTTCTAATTTAATGCCAAATTCATATCAAATAAATGCTCGTTATTAACCAACCCAAAGTACATCAAAACAACGCTAATTGGTTTTGTTGCTCAATAGACTCCTTCACATCAAAGCCTAAAGATAATCCAATTAAGCGTACTTTCCTGTCATTAGATCTCGTCATTGCTTTTTGAAAAAGCTCAATAAAAGTATCGTAATGACAGACACTTGATTGCACATCCACAGTAGTTTGCTGAAAATCCGCAAACTTAATTTTAACCGTTTGTTTGTTAATAGCGCGATTTTTGTGTTTTTCTAGCCTTAACTCAAGCTTACCAAACAGTTCTTTCAACACCGTTAAACACTCTTCGACCGAGTCAATATCTTCAGCCATAGTTGTTTCTATTGCCAATGACTTTCTGACACGCTGAGTTTCCAATTCTCGATGATCAATACCAAAACTTCGCTGATATAATGAGTTGGCAAACTTGCCAACAATAGAGTGTAACTTTGCCACCGAGCTTGCCCTAACATCTGCACAACTTTCAAAGCCAAACCGTTTTAATTTTTCGCTGGTTTTTGGCCCTATACCGGGAATTTTTTTTAACGGTAAATCTGTAACAAATTCACTAACATCTTGAGGTGATACCACACACTGGCCATTAGGCTTATTTTCATCACTCGCTATTTTTGCCAAAAACTTATTAGGCGCAATACCAGCGGAAGCCGTTAACTGAAGTTCGTTGTAAATATCAGCACGAATTTGTTTAGCAATTAAGGTAGCACTACCGTGACAAACCGTAGCATTTGTAACATCAAGAAACGCTTCATCTAATGATAACGGTTCAATTAGGTCGGTATAACGCAAGAATATTGCTCTAATTTGTGCAGATACTTGCTGATAAACCGCCATACGGCCATTAACAATTATAAGCTCTGGACAGAGAACTTTCGCTTTTGAATTTGGCATCGCAGATCGAACCCCAAATGCCCTCGCTTTATAATTACAAGTGCAGAGCACACTGCGAGGTCCATTACCACCAACAGCAATTGGTACATCACGTAAATGAGGATTATCACGCATCTCAACCGCAGCATAAAAACAATCCATATCAACATGAATTATTTTTCGAACCTGCTCACTGCTCTGATTCACTAGCATTTCCAACAACAAACTAACTGTATATACAAACAGTATACCAATATTATTATTAAGAACAAGTTAACGGCTTTTATTGTGGCAAGCAGTTACTCCAAAAGTTAAGCAGATATTTACCTGCTATACAGAGCAAAGCTTTCTTTTACTTTAAGAATACGCTAATTTAGCCCGCCTGTAGTACGTATAAATTCAGGAACAAAGCGTTGAAGTCTGTCATCATTAAATGGATATTTTTATTTTCGTTATTTATTACTGTACTAGCGGGTAAAAATGCAGTTGCGCACAGTAACGATATCAGCACGGCCTATTTGGCCATTGAAAGTAACGAGCAATATCAGCTCACCATTACTGTTGATGTTTTGCATGTCATAAAAAGATATCAACAGATCACAGGTGATGACGATAAGGCCATTGCAGCCTTAAAGCAATTGTCATTTAGTGAACAAAAAAAATTACTTGATGACCTGCACAATGATTTAGCACAACAAACTAAAATTCAATTTCATCAAACAGTGCAAGAAAACAATGAAACGTTAACACAAGAATTTGATAGCTACGTAAATGAACAATCAATCGAGCCACTGATTGGCTTATCATTGAGCCACTTTAAAGAGCTACTAGCTCAACCCAATACAACTAACTCGTCAGCCTCATTAAAGAGTAGTGGTAAAATACCCAGTGGCAGTTCAGCAGTCGCTATTCGTTTTTCACCGCTATTTTCAGATGTGCAACTGACCTTTGCTAAACCGCGCCGCAGCTTAGTCACAAATAATAGTTATAGTAAAAACTTCCAGTTAAATAATAGCTCAGAAGTGAATAGTGCTTCTTCATCGGCAATAGCAGTTGCTACTGATTACATCGTCCAAGGTTTTATTCATATCGTACCGCGCGGATTAGATCATATATTATTTGTATTAGCACTTTTATTATTTGCTAAGCGAGCATCTACATTATTTTGGCAAGTATCTGTATTTACTCTTGCCCATACCATTACTCTTGCATTGGGTATTTATGGTGTAATAACACTTTCAGGAGCCATAGTTGAGCCGCTCATTGCGCTTTCAATCGCTTATGTAGCAATTGAAAATATTGTGCGAGCTAATAGCCCCACTCAAAGCCAAACAAGGTTGCCAATAATATTCGTATTTGGACTTTTGCACGGCTTAGGCTTCGCCTCAGTATTACGTGATGTTGGACTACCTGAGTATCAATATGCCTTAAGCTTAATTTCATTCAACATTGGCGTCGAACTAGGTCAACTGTCTGTTATAGCTTTGGCATTTCTTGCCCTATTGCCATTTATGAAAAAAGCTTGGTATCAAAGCAAACTTGTTAAGACGTTGAATGTAGCGATTGCTGTAATGGCAATATATTGGCTATTTGAAAGGCTAATATAGTAAGTGCTAAAAGCTATGAGTAATAATTGTGCTTGTGAAACTCGCATAATACTTTAAAGCTAAAAAAGGTGAGCTAAGCTCACCTTTTTCTATATTTATAACATTAAAAATAATTACAATATCTAAATATTTTTTACGCTAATATCGCCAACTTCTAAAGCGGCTTTTCGTTCGCGCTCTTGACGTTTCTCACACGGGTTATCGCAATCACAAGCCTTATCAATACCAACACTTGCTAAACCACCACAACTACCAGCAAGAGTTTTCTTTTGAAAAATGTACCCTACCGCCATTGCTATAACAATAACGAGAAAAAAACCTAAGGTAATTAAAAACATAGCCATAATGTATACAAACCTATTTATTACTTTTCAAAACGTGCTATTAAAATCACGTTTTCATAAATTATCTAAAAAGTGCAAACCTACTTAAGGTATTGCATGAATTTTACCGTGCTTTGCTCAACAAAGCCATGATCTGTTTTCGCAATAATGTAAACAGCAAGGTCGTTTTCTTCTGCAAACGTTAACGCTCGCTCCTCTCCCATCACCATCATTGCCGTAGATAAGCCGTCCGCTGTCATAGAAGAAGGGTGAATCACGGTTACAGAAACTAATTTATGATTGATAGGCTTGCCTGTATTTGGATCTATGATATGCGAAAATCGTTGACCTTCAGCTTCGAAATAAATTCGGTAATCACCAGATGTTGCTACTGCGTTGTCCTTCGGGACAATAATTTGTTGCACGGCTCGCTCATTAGATAGAGGTTTTTCAATAGCAACGTGCCAAAGCTCTCCTGTATGTTTAAAGCCCTTGAGGCGCATCTCACCACCAATTTCAACTAAATAGTTGTGGATACCGTTGGCTTCAATAAGTTCTGCAACTAAATCAACTCCATAACCTTTAGCAATCGTCGATAAATCTACATAAAGTTCAGGAGTAGACTTACTTAAAAGACCATTATCGAAAGTTAGCTTGTCTAAACCTACTTTTGCTTTTGTTGCTAATAACAATTCATCGCTTGGCACGGTCTCAGGTCGGTAACCAGGACCAAAACCCCATAAATTAACTAATGGCCCAACGGTTACATCAAGAGCACCATCACTAAGCTTTCCTAAACGAATTGCTTCTTTAACAACTCGAGCTAAGCCATTAGAAACCTCAACTGGCTCAGGCGAACTTGATTTATTAAATAGTGACAACTCTGAATCGGCTATGTAAGTCGACATTTCTTGATTCAGCTGTTTTAGTGCAACATCAATATCTTGTTTTAATTTGCCAGCATTAAGGTTCTCTCCAACGACTTTAATATTATAAGTCGTCCCCATCGTATTCCCTTGCAAGTGATATTCTTGACGAGCAAGATCATTGCTCGGAAAGCAACCAACGAGTAGAAATATAACGATTGTTGCTAAAAAAAGTTTAACTCTATATTGCATAACAATATCCTTTATAAAATTTAATTTAGCTAAAACAGCTGCCTACTTGGCAGAAGGACACAGTGGTTTTAGCTAAAGTAAATAATTTTGGTTATCTGAGTTTTTCTTATAAATATTAAAAAGACGACCGAAGTCGCCTTTAAATATTCGATAATATTAACAACATATTTCTATATTTAAGCGCTGAAAAATGATGTAAGTTCAAGATGGATGCATGGAGCCTATGACTATAGGTGAGTACATCCAACGATGAAGTAGCATCATTAAACAAGCTTAAATTGAAATATTAGCCGCCGAAATCATCTAACATAATGTTCTCATCTTCAACACCAAGATCTTTCAACATATGAATAACTGCAGCGTTCATCATTGGAGGACCACACATGTAGTACTCACAATCTTCTGGCGCTTCATGATCTTTCAAGTA
>OJBI01000177.1_pt1 | contig 14879 bp, 27 predicted proteins | sample 1590541 | NCBI WGS metagenome assembly OJBI01 (sample SAMN05416871, study PRJEB24817) | seawater metagenome | isolation source: Sea water | place: Canada:Atlantic | collected 2013-11 | reverse complement strand
AAACTTAGTACAAGTACTAAATTATGCTTCTGCGCTAGCTTCTTCAACTACTTCAGCAGTTTCTTCAACTACTGGGCGGTCTACAAGCTCAACGTAAGCCATAGGCGCTTTATCACCAGTACGGTAACCACATTTTAAAATGCGAGTGTAACCACCTGGACGTTCTTGGTAACGATCACCAAGTTCGTTAAATAAAATACCTACTACTTCTTTATCTTGTGTACGAGCAAACGCTAAACGACGATTTGCTACACTGTCGGTTTTGGCCAATGTAATTAATGGCTCAACAACGCGACGTAATTCTTTTGCTTTAGCTACAGTAGTTTTAATCATACCGTGCTTAACTAAAGAACTTGCCATATTGCGGAACATCGCCTGGCGATGACTGCTATTACGGTTTAACTGGCGACCGCTTTTACGATGGCGCATAAGTTAATCCTTATCTCAACTATTAAAAAACGATGATCGACTTAGTCGTTATCAGCTATGCTTTCTGGTGGCCAATTTTCAAGGCGCATTCCCAGAGATAAACCACGAGACGCTAAAACGTCTTTGATTTCAGTTAAAGACTTCTTACCTAAGTTAGGTGTTTTAAGAAGCTCAACTTCAGCACGCTGTACTAAATCGCCGATATATTGAATTGCTTCTGCTTTTAAGCAGTTTGCCGAACGAACAGTAAGTTCAAGGTCATCAACAGGACGAAGCAAAATAGGATCAAACAGTGGTTTTTCCTCTTTTGGCTCTACTTCAGTCACATCACGAAGCTCAACAAACGCATCTAGCTGTTCAGCTAAAATCGTTGAAGCGCGACGAATTGCTTCTTCAGGATCTAACGTTCCGTTAGTTTCCATGTCTAGTACTAACTTGTCCAAATCTGTACGCTGTTCAACACGTGCAGAATCAACATCATAGGCAATTCTTACAACAGGACTGAATGAAGCATCAACTAACAAACGTCCGATTGCGCGATCTTCTTCCTCGGCATCACGTCTAGTTGAAGCAGGAACATAACCACGTCCCATTTCAACCTTAATACGCATACTGATAGAGCCATCACCTGTCAAATGACAGATTACATGTTCTGGGTTTGCAATTTCTACATCACCATCATGTTGGATATCGGCTGCCGTTACAGGGCCTTCACCGGACTTAGTTAAGGTAAGAACAGCTTCATCTTTGCCTTCTAAACTTATAGCTAGTCCCTTAAGGTTTAACAGTATTTCGATGATGTCTTCTTGCACACCTTCTTTACTGCTGTACTCATGAAGTACACCGTCGATTTCAACTTCAGTTACAGCACAACCTGGCATTGAAGATAAAAGAATGCGGCGTAACGCATTACCTAAAGTGTGACCAAAACCACGCTCTAATGGCTCTAAAGTTACTTTAGCACGCGTAGTACTAACAGTTTCGATATCAACCAATCGTGGTCTAAGGAATTCGGTTACAGAACCCTGCATGTTTGTCCTCTCTTAAAGTGCAACTTTACTTAGAGTAAAGTTCAACAATCAACTGTTCATTAATTTCGGCAGATAGGTCAGAACGATCAGGAACACGTTTGAAAACGCCTTCAAGTTTCTTGTTATCTACTTCAACCCAAACTGGCTTCTCACGTTGCTCAGCTAATTCTAAAGCAGCGATAATACGCGCTTGAGTTTTAGACTTTTCACGTACAGAAACAACATCTTCGGCTTTAACAGTGAAAGATGGAATATTAACAACAACACCGTTAACTACGATAGCTTTATGGCTAACAAGTTGACGAGCTTCAGCACGAGTGCTTGCATAGCCCATACGGTATACTACGTTATCAAGACGTTTCTCTAAAAGTTGTAACAAGTTTTCACCTGTGTTGCCTTTTAGACGAGCCGCTTCTTTATAGTAGTTGCGGAATTGTTTTTCTAGTACGCCGTAAATACGACGAACTTTTTGTTTTTCACGAAGCTGAATACCGTAATCAGATAAACGACCGCGACGGGCGCCATGCTGACCTGGAATAGTTTCGATTTTACATTTAGTGTCAATTGCTCGTACACCGCTTTTAAGGAACAAATCTGTACCTTCGCGACGACTAAGCTTTAGCTTAGGACCTAAATATCTAGCCATGTTCTTTCTCCAACTTTCCTATTAAACGCGACGTTTCTTAGGAGGACGACAACCATTATGAGGAATAGGTGTAACGTCAGTAATGTTGGTGATTTTAAAACCAGCAGCATTTAAGGCACGGATAGCAGATTCACGACCTGGACCTGGACCTTTAACGAACACTTCAATATTCTTCAAGCCAAACTCTTGTGCAGTTTTACCAGCACGATCAGCAGCAACCTGTGCAGCGAATGGAGTAGATTTACGTGAACCACGGAAACCTGAACCACCTGCAGTTGCCCAAGATAAAGCATTACCTTGACGATCTGTAAGAGTCACGATTGTGTTGTTGAAAGATGCATGGATATGAGCCATGCCATCAGCAACTTGTTTTTTTACGCGTTTACGCGTTTTAACTGGTGTTTTAGCCATTGTCTAATCCCTCGTTACTTTTTAATTGGCTTACGAGGACCTTTACGAGTGCGCGCATTAGTTTTAGTGCGTTGCCCACGTAGAGGAAGACTGCGACGATGGCGGATGCCACGAAAACAGCCAAGGTCCATAAGACGCTTGATGTTCATTGAAACTTCACGGCGTAAATCACCTTCTACGGTGTATTTATCCACTTCAGCACGAAGCAAATCAATTTGAGCTTCGTCCAATTCACTGATCTTAGTTGACTCTGCAATACCAGTTGCTGCACAGATTGCTTTCGCACGTGTAGCTCCGATACCGTAGATCGCAGTAATGGCGATTACTGCATGCTTACGATCAGGGATGTTAATGCCAGCGATACGGGCCACTAACACATCTCCTATTCTTAATTTAAAATTTACCGGTTGAAAAGCCCGTTAGGATACTCAACCAGCCGCTTTTTTTGCAAATCGAAGCGGCATTATACAGAGTTATCTACATAATGCCACTTCTAAAAGATTTAGCTTTCGCTTAGGTCTATATTAACCTTGACGTTGCTTATGCTTTGGCTCTTCACAGATTACGCGAACAACACCAGCACGTTTTACAACTTTACAGTTACGACAAATCTTTTTTACGGATGCACGTACTTTCATTTTATACTCCGTTACCTAATGGCTCAGTCTAGCGACCATAGCCCTTAAGGTTTGCTTTTTTAAGTACATTGTCATATTGATGAGACATCAAATGCGTTTGTACTTGTGCCATAAAGTCCATTATCACAACTACAATAATTAGTAGTGATGTGCCGCCAAAGTAAAAATTGACGTCCCATGCCATGATAATAAACTGAGGTACTAAACAGATAAAGGTAATATACATCGCACCAGCTAAGGTTAAACGAGTCATTACTTTATCGATATATTTTGACGTTTGCTCACCAGGACGAATCCCAGGAATAAACGCACCAGATTTTTTCAGGTTATCTGCAGTTTCACGCGGGTTGAAAACAAGAGCCGTGTAAAAGAAACAGAAAAATATTATCGCTGCTGCAAGTAACATTACGTAAAGTGGCTGTCCTGGAGAAATAGCAATTGATACTTCTTGTAGGAAATCAGCAACCATACCTTCACCTTGACCAAACCAGCTCGCAAGCGTGCCTGGGAACAAGATAATACTTGAGGCGAAAATTGGTGGAATAACACCTGCCATATTTACTTTCAACGGTAAATGCGTGCTTTGCGCGGCAAAAACCTTACGGCCTTGCTGACGCTTAGCATAGTTAACAACAATACGTCGTTGACCACGTTCCACAAATACTACAAAGAAAGTAGTAGCAAATATAATTACGCCAATTAGCAATAATACTAATAAGTGCAATTCACCTTGACGCGCCATCTCTGCAGTTTGACCTACAGCTGATGGCATACCAGCAACAATACCAGCAAATATTAAGATTGAAATACCGTTACCAATACCGCGTTCAGTAATTTGCTCACCTAACCACATTAAAAACATGGTACCAGTCACCAAACTTACTACCGCAGCAAAGTAGAATCCGAAACCTGCGTCCATTACTAGACCTGGCATCATTCCCGGTAAACTTCTTGCTATTGCAATTGATTGTACTGTTGCTAGAACTAAAGTGCCGTAGCGGGTGTATTGGCTGATTTTACGTCGTCCAGCTTCACCTTCTTTTTTAAGCTCTGCCATTGCGGGATGAACCACAGTAAGCAATTGCATAATAATCGAAGCTGAAATGTACGGCATAATACCAAGTGCCAATACAGAGGCTCGCTCAAGTGCACCACCAGAGAACATGTTAAACATTTCTACAATGGTGCCCTTTTGTTGTTCAAACAACTGAGCTAATACAGCGGCGTCAATACCAGGGATTGGCACAAATGATCCCAAACGAAACACAATAAGTGCACCGAATACAAACCACAATCTTTGTTTAAGCTCAGACAATCCGCCCTGCGCTTTATTATCCATTCCTGGTGTAGCCATAACCTGTACTATTCCTCGATTTTTCCGCCTGCCGCTTCAATAGCTGCACGAGCGCCTTTAGTAACACTTAAACCACGAACAGTAATTGGACGAGTGATTTCACCAGAAAGCATGATTTTCACTGACACAATGTTACGTGTAATTAAGTTAGCATCTTTAAGGGCAAAGATATCGACAACATCACCTGTGATGTTGTTTAGTTCATGTAAACGTACTTCAGCGCGAACTAAAGATTTACGTGACGTGAAACCAAACTTAGGTAAACGTTGTTTCAATGGCATTTGACCACCTTCGAAACCAGGGCGTACACTACCGCCAGAACGAGACTTCTGACCTTTGTGACCACGACCACCTGTTTTACCTATGCCAGAACCAATACCACGACCACAGCGTTTCTTGGCTTTCTTAGCACCTGGTGCAGGAGATAAAGTATTTAAATGCATTATTAATCCTCCACCTTAATCATATAAGATACTTGATTGATCATACCACGTACAGACGGAGTATCTTCTAACTCAACTGTATGATTGATACGACGTAAACCAAGACCTTTTAACGTAGCTCTATGCTTCGGTAAACGACCGATAGAACTTTTTAACTGAGTTACTTTAACTGTTTTAGCCATGCTCAATTACCCCAAAATGTCTGAAACGCTTTTGCCACGTTTAGCTGCAACAGCTTCAGGCGAATGCATATTCGCAAGAGCAGAAACAGTAGCGCGAACTACGTTGATTGGGTTAGTAGAACCGTATGCTTTTGACAATACGTTCTGTACGCCTGCAACTTCAAGTACTGCACGCATCGCGCCACCGGCGATGATACCTGTACCTTCAGAAGCTGGTTGCATGTAAACTTTAGAACCAGAATGACGACCCTTGATAGGGTGTTGAAGAGTTGTACCCTTCAAGTCAACTGTTACTAAGTTACGACGCGCTTTTTCCATTGCTTTTTGGATTGCAGCAGGCACTTCACGTGCTTTACCGTAACCAAAACCAACACGACCAGCGCCATCACCAACTACGGTTAATGCTGTGAAACTGAATATACGACCACCTTTAACCACTTTTGATACACGGTTAACGGCGATTAGCTTTTCAGCCATATCACTTTGTTGTGAGTTTTCTTGATTATGATTAGCCATTATCAACCCCTAAAACTGAAGACCAGCTTCACGAGCTGCATCTGCTAACGCTTTCACGCGACCATGGTAACGGAAACCTGAGCGATCAAATGCTACAGACTCAATGCCTTTAGCTTTTGCACGTTCAGCGATTGCTTTACCAACAGCTTCAGCTGCGGCAACGTTACCTGTTTTCTCTAACTGAGCACTAACTTCTTTATCTAAAGTAGACGCTGTTGCGATTACTTCAGAACCAGTTGGAGCGATCAATTGCGCGTAAATATGGCGAGGAGTACGGTGAACGACTAAACGATTCGCACCCAGCTCGCTAATTTTTGCACGGGCGCGTTTAGCGCGGCGCAAACGAGATGTTTTCTTATCCATCGTATTACCCTACTTCTTCTTAGCTTCTTTACGACGTACATGCTCATCGCTATAACGAATACCTTTACCTTTATAAGGCTCTGGTTTACGGTAAGCGCGGATGTTCGCTGCTGTTTGACCAACTAACTGCTTGTCAGCGCCTTTCAGCGTGATTTCAGTTTGGCTAGGAGTTTCAACGGTAATTCCTTCAGGAATAGCGTGGTCAACCGGGTGTGAAAAGCCTAAAGATAAGTTTAAGTTCTTACCTGCAGCTTTAGCACGGTAACCAACACCGTTTAAAACTAATTTCTTTTCAAAACCTTTACTAACACCTTCAATCATATTATTGATCAAAGCACGTGCAGTACCGGCTTGAGCCCAAGCGCCTTTAACGTCAGCAACGATGTTAGTGATAATGTTATTTTCTTCTTGAGAAATAACAACGTCACCGTGGATCGTGCGAGATAATTCGCCTACTGGACCTTTAACTTTAATGTCTTGACCTGATAACGTAACAGTAACGCCAGCAGGAATTGCGACAGGTGCTTTTGCAACACGAGACATAACTCTGCTCCCTTACTCTACGAAACCAAGAACTTCACCGCCAAGACCCGCATTGCGAGCGGCGCGATCAGTCATTAGACCTTTAGAAGTAGAAATAATTGCGATACCCATGCCCGCTAATACTTTAGGAAGCTCTTGAGCACCTTTGTATACGCGAAGACCTGGACGTGAAACACGTTTAATTGTTTCAATTACTTCTTTACCTTCAAAATATTTCAATTCTACAGTTAGCTCAGGCTTAGCACCTTCAGCAACTGAAAATTCTGAAATGTAACCTTCTTCTTTAAGCAAGTTGGCAATTGCAACTTTAACCTTAGAAGATGGCATTGTTACTGCAGTCTTTGCTGCAGATTGACCGTTACGGATGCGTGTAAACATGTCCGCGATAGGATCAGTCATCATAACCATTTACTCCCGTGAATTACCAACTAGCTTTCTTAAGACCTGGAACTTCACCGCGCATAGTTGCTTCACGCAACTTGATTCGGCTTAAACCGAATTTACGCAAGTAACCATGTGGACGGCCTGTCACGTTACAACGATTACGTTGACGTGATGTGCTTGAGTCGCGTGGTAAACTTTGAAGTTTCAATACAGCATCCCAGCGTTCTTCTTCAGAAGAATCAACACCAGAGATGATTGCTTTTAACGCAGCGCGCTTTTCAGCGTACTGTGCAGCTAGTTTAGTTCTTTTAGCTTCACGAGCTTTCATTGACGATTTAGCCATAACTCTACACCTTCTTCTTAAATGGGAAGTTGAAAGCAGTCAATAATGCATGACCTTCTTCGTTATTCTTCGCACTTGTAGTGATAGTGATATCCATACCACGGATTTTGTCGATTTTATCGTAATCAATTTCCGGGAAGATGATTTGCTCACGTACGCCCATGCTGTAGTTACCACGACCATCAAATGACTTAGGATTTAAGCCACGGAAGTCACGGATACGAGGAATTGAAATAGAGATTAAACGCTCTAAGAATTCCCACATACGTTCGCCACGTAGAGTTACTTTTGTACCAATAGGGTAGCCTTCACGAATTTTGAAGCCCGCAACTGATTTGCGTGCTACTGTCGTGACCGGCTTTTGACCTGAGATTGCAGTAAGATCATTTGTGGCGTGCTCTAATACCTTTTTATCGGCAATCGCTTCACCAACACCCATATTAAGGGTGATCTTTTCAATCCGAGGGACTTGCATGACACTTTTGTATTCAAACTTCTTCTGAAGTTCTGCAACAACTGTATCTTTGTAAAAATCATGCAGTTTCGCCATCGTTTACTCCAATTAAATTAATTCGTTATTAGATTTGAAGAAACGAACTTTTTTGCCGTCTTCAACTCTAAAACCAACACGATCTGCTTTCCCAGTAGCTGGGTTAACAATCGCAACGTTGGAAACATGTAAAGGTGCTTCTTTCTCAACAATGCCACCAGGCTGCTGTAACTGAGGTACAGGTTTTTGGTGTTTCTTGATTAAGTTGATACCTTCAACAAATACTTTGCTGTCTTCAACAAGAACTTTAGTAACTTTACCAGTTTTGCCCTTGTCTTTGCCTGCAAGTACGATTACTTCATCATCACGACGAATCTTAGATGCCATTATCGTGACTCCTTATAGTACTTCTGGTGCTAATGATACGATCTTCATAAATTTCTCATTACGAAGTTCACGTGTCACAGGCCCGAAAATACGAGTACCAATTGGTTGTAAGTTAGCATTTAACATTACAGCCGCGTTTTCATCAAAACGGATGGCAGAACCATCTGTACGACGAACACCTTTCTTTGTGCGCACCACTACCGCAGTTAAAACATCACCTTTTTTTACTTTGCCGCGAGGATTTGCTTCCTTCACTGCAATTTTGATGATGTCGCCAATGCGTGCGTAGCGACGGTGCGAGCCACCAAGAACCTTTATACATTGTACACGACGAGCGCCACTGTTATCAGCCACGTTCAATTGTGATTGCATTTGGATCATTTATATTGCTCCGCTAATTATCTTTTACACATATAAAAAGATAGAAATTTAAGGCCAAAAATTCGACCCGTCACTGCCTTTTTCCACCCACTCACAACGAGCGGGCGCGAGATTATAACACCAGTTATCTAAAAGTGGTACTTTATTTAGCTAAAAAATAACCACTAGCTTAAATTGGCACCAATAAAGAACTGTTTACGTAATAACCTGCTTCTACTCATAATCAAGTAGAACACTATAGATAGGGCTGAAAGTTGATAATTCAATAGCTGAACTTTATTTAATAGCAGCCTAAATTAGCTTGAAAAAATTTGAAATATAAGTGAGGAAAATTAGCTTGGATATTAAAACTTATTGTGAGGTAATAAAAAGGCCCTGCCTAAGCAGAGCCTTTTCAAAGTACTTATTGTGAAATAGAATCAGCGATTACGCTTTTTCTACAACGTCAACCAAAGTCCAAGATTTGCTCTTAGAAATAGGTGCACATTCACGAATAGTTACTAAATCACCAGCTGCACATTGGTTAGTTTCATCATGCGCTTTCAACTTAGTTGAACGCGTCATGAACTTACCGTACATTGGGTGTTTAACACGACGTTCGATCAGGACAGTGATAGACTTATCCATTTTGTCACTGATAACGCGACCTTGTAGTGTACGAATTTTTGCTTCGCTCATTACTTACCTGCCTTTTCAGTTATGATAGTCTTAACACGCGCGATATTACGGCGTACTTGTCTTAGCAAATGAGTTTGTGCTAATTGGCCTGTGCTTGCTTGCATGCGATAGTTAAACTGTTCGCGTAGCAATTCAAGCAATTCAGCGTTTAGCTCTTCAATGCTTTTTTCTTTCAATTCGCTTGCTTTCATTACATCACCGTTCTAGTTACGAAAGTTGTTTTGAAAGGAAGTTTAGCTGCCGCTAAAGCAAATGCTTCGCGTGCTAATTCTTCCGAAACACCTTCCATTTCATAAAGAACACGACCAGGAAGAATTTGGCATACCCAATATTCCACTGAACCTTTACCTTTACCCATACGAACCTCTAGAGGTTTCTTAGTAATTGGCTTATCAGGGAATACACGGATCCAGATTTTACCTTGACGCTTCACGTGACGAGTCATTGCTCGACGAGCCGCTTCAATTTGACGCGCAGTCATACGACCACGTTCCATTGATTTTAACCCGAAAGTACCGAAGCTAACTGAGCTACCAGTGTGTGCAAGACCACGGTTACGCAGTTTAAATTGCTTACGGAATTTAGTACGTTTTGGTTGTAACATTACTTATTCCTCTACTTACTGGTCTTACGGTTAGACTTTCTTTTAGGCTTAGCAGCTGGTTGCTCTGCTTGTAATGGCATTTTGCCAATTACTTCACCTTTAAAGATCCATACTTTGATACCGATAACACCGTAAGTGGTATCAGCACGTGCAATTGAGTAATCAATGTCAGCACGTAAAGTGTGTAATGGAACACGACCTTCACGGTACCATTCAGAGCGAGCAATATCTGCACCGCCTAAACGACCACTAACTTCAACTTTGATACCCTTAGCACCTAAACGCATTGCGTTTTGTACTGCACGTTTCATCGCACGACGGAACATTACACGACGCTCTAATTGACTAGCGATGCTGTCAGCAACAAGCTGCGAATCCATTTCTGGCTTACGAACTTCAGCGATGTTGATTTGAGCAGGAACACCAGCAATTTTAGAAACCGCTAAACGTAACTTTTCTACGTCTTCGCCTTTCTTACCGATTACAACACCCGGACGAGCCGTGTGAATTGTAACGCGGATAGATTTAGCAGGACGCTCAATTACGATTTTTGATAATGATGCACGCTTAAGCTTTTCAGATAAGTATTCACGAACCAAGTGGTCACCGTGTAAGTTATCTGCGAAATCTTTGCTACTTGCAAACCAAGTAGACGCGAAAGGTTTCGTGATACCTAAGCGAATACCATTTGGATGGACTTTTTGACCCATTCTAATATCTCCTAGCTATCAGATACAATCACAGTAATGTGACTTGTACGCTTAAGGATACGATCCGCGCGACCTTTCGCACGAGGCTTAATACGTTTCATTGTTGGACCATCGTCAATCATAATTGTTTTAACGAATAGTTCATCAATGTCTGCACCTTCATTGTGCTCTGCGTTAGCAATAGCTGAATCAAGTACTTTTTTAACTAAAACAGCAGCAGATTTGTTGCTGAAAGTTAAAATTTCAAGTGCTTTTTCAACATGCTCGCCACGGATTTGATCCGCAACTAAGCGTGCTTTTTGTGCAGAGCCACGGGCAAATTTATGTTTAGCAATAGCTTCCATCTAATTTCCCCTATCTCTTCGCTTTCTTATCCGCGACATGGCCACGGTAAGTACGAGTTGGTGCAAATTCACCTAACTTGTGACCGATCATTTCATCAGTTACAAATACAGGTACGTGTTGACGGCCATTATGGACGGCAATGGTCAATCCGATCATATTAGGTATGATCATTGAACGACGGGACCAAGTCTTAATTGGCTTTTTATTCCCGCTTTCCACCGCTGTCTCTACCTTCGTCAACAAGTGTAGGTCAATAAATGGACCTTTCTTGAGAGAACGTGGCATGGTGATTCCTCTTTAATTAAAAGTACTATTTAGTACGACGACGTACGATAAATTTATCGGTACGCTTGTTCTTACGAGTCTTGTAACCCTTAGTTGGTACACCCCAAGGTGATACCGGGTGACGACCGCCTGATGTTTTACCTTCACCACCACCGTGTGGGTGATCAACTGGGTTCATGGCAACACCACGAACAGTTGGGCGAACACCGCGCCAGCGTGAAGCACCTGCTTTACCTAAAGAGCGAAGCATGTGTTCAGCATTGCCGATTTCACCTAAAGTAGCACGACAATCTGACTCAATTTTACGCATTTCGCCAGAACGAAGACGTAAAGTGACATAAGCACCGTCTTTCGCTACTAACTGAGCGTAAGTACCAGCAGCACGTGCGATTTGAGCACCTTTACCTGGCTTAAGTTCGATTGCGTGAACAACACTACCTAATGGTGTGTTGCGAAGTGGTAAAGTGTTACCCGCTTTAATAGGAGCATCTACACCAGACTGGATTGAATCACCAGCTTTTAAGCCTTTAGGGGCTAAGATGTAACGACGTTCACCATCTGCGTAAAGTACAAGTGCAATGTTTGCACTACGGTTTGGATCATATTCCAAACGCTCAACTTTTGCAGGGATACCATCTTTGGTACGCTTAAAGTCGATCATGCGGTAATGATGCTTGTGACCACCACCAACGTGACGTACTGTAATACGACCTGTATTGTTACGACCACCAGACTTAGACTTAGTGTCTAATAATGGTGCGTAAGGCTTACCTTTATGCAACTCCGCGTTAACCACTTTAACAACGTGGCGACGACCCGGAGAAGTAGGTTTACATTTAACAATAGCCATTTTCGTAAACTCCTATGATTCCGCGCCGACGAAGTCGATGTCGCTGCCTTCAGCAAGAGTAACGTATGCTTTTTTCCAATCGCTTCTGCGACCAAAACGAGCACCTGTACGTTTTGTCTTACCTTTAACATTTAATGTGCGAACACCTTCAACTGAAACTTCGAAAAGTTTCTCAACAGCAGCTTTGATTTCAGCTTTAGTAGCAGTAGTAGCAACTTTGAAAACAACAGTGTTGTTTGCTTCAGCAGCCATAGTGCTTTTCTCAGAAATGTTTGGTGCTAAAAGCACTTTCAGTAAACGTTCTTCGTTTATCATCCTAACATCTCCTCAAGTTGTTTAACTGCAGTAGCAGTCATCAAAACTTTTTCGAAACCAACCAAGCTAACTGGGTCAATACCGTCTACGTCACGAACGTCAACTTTATATAAGTTACGTGCTGATAAGAATAAGTTCTCATCAACTTCTGGAGTAACGATTAATACGTCTTTTAACTCCAAACCGTTTAGTTTAGCTACTAACTCTTTAGTTTTTGGTGTTTCAACTGCAAAATTTTCTACCACAACTAAGCGTTCTTGACGAACTAACTCAGAAAGGATGCTTTTAATCGCACCACGGTACATTTTACGGTTAACTTTTTGGCTGTGATCTTGTGGCTTAGCAGCGAATGTTACGCCACCAGTACGCCAGATTGGACCACGAGTAGTACCAGCACGTGCACGGCCAGTACCTTTTTGACGCCATGGTTTTGCGCCACCGCCGCTAACTTCTGAACGAGTTTTTTGAGCACGAGTACCAGCACGAGCACCAGCTGCATATGCAACTACTACTTGGTGTACAAGAGCTTCATTAAACTCAAGTCCAAAAGTTGTTTCAGAAACTTCAAGAGCGCCTGAAGCGTCTTTTAATGCTAATTCCATCACAAATCTCCTGGACTAGGCTTTAACAGCTGGTTTGATGATTACGTTGCCATTGATAGCACCCGGAACCGCACCTTTAATAAGGAGCAAGTTACGTTCTGCATCGACACGAACCAATTCAAGGTTTTGCGTAGTTACTTTCGCAGCACCCATGTGACCAGACATTTTTTTGCCTTTGAAAACGCGACCTGGTGTTTGACACTGGCCGATTGAACCGTTTGAACGGTGAGAGATAGAGTTACCGTGAGTAGCATCTTGCATGCTGAAATTCCAGCGCTTAATACCACCTTGGAAACCTTTACCTTTCGAAGTACCGGTTACGTCTACTAATTTTGTGTCGTTGAATAACTCAACAGTGATTTCACTGCCAGTTTCAAGACCTTCACCTTCGTTTTCATTTAAACGGAATTCCCACAGGCCACGACCTGCTTCGATACCAGCTTTAGCGAAATGTCCGGCTGTTGGCTTGTTAGTACGATTAGCTTTTTTGCTACCCGTAGTAACTTGAAGCGCTGAATAACCATCATTGTCAACAGTTTTAACCTGAGCAATACGGTTCGCTTCAACTTCTAGGACGGTTACAGGAGTAGATACACCATCTTCAGAGAAGATGCGAGTCATACCCACTTTACGTCCAACTAGACCTATAGTCATGTTAAAACTCCTATTAACCCAAGCTGATTTGAACGTCAACACCAGCTGCTAAGTCTAAACGCATTAATGCGTCTACAGTCTTTTCAGTTGGTTCTACGATATCAATCATGCGTTTGTGAGTACGAATTTCGTACTGATCACGTGCATCTTTGTTAACGTGTGGAGAAATCAAGATAGTGAAACGTTCCTTGCGAGTAGGAAGTGGAATTGGACCACGAACCTGTGCGCCAGTACGTTTAGCAGTATCAACGATTTCAGCTGTTGATTGATCAATCAAACGATGATCGAACGCTTTCAAACGAATGCGAATTCTTTGATTTGTCATGAAACAAATCCCCATTTTAAAGAACAACAAAATACTGCCCATCACCTTTTTTATGTAAAAGGGGGGAGTATCGCTATAACATTCAACTCCAAATCGGAGCTGCTGTGTGTTAACCATTAATTTTAAAAATCAATATGCTAACTGGTAAAACACGCTGAGCATAGCTCGACGTGGAGGCGTATTATACAGAGACAGATGATAAATTCAACTACTATCTTGTTTATCTATAGTTAAGTTATTACTTGAGCTGTAATTTAGGTATCAACTCTTCTGTAGCGATTGCTACTGGCAATGTTAAAGATAGGTAGGGGTTTATCGATGCCTTTCTATATATGCTCAACGTATGTATATGCTCAACGGCTCTTTTAGCCCTATTTTATTATACCTATTATATAGGTAAATCAAGAAAAGTTAATTTTCGTACAATTAATACCAAGGTACTTATGACTTTCCTGCCGATTAAACCACTGTAATTTTCTGACAAGTTAAGGATAATTGCTAAACTTGAATAATTTTTATGTCGATTTTATAAAAGTAATGGTATACTCCCGCGCAAATTTTCGTCAATTCCGCGTTATTTGCGGAGTTTATCACACATTATATAGAGTAAAGTAATGGCAGATTTATCAAAATACAGAAATATTGGTATTTTCGCTCACGTTGATGCGGGTAAAACCACAACAACTGAACGTATCCTTAAATTAACTGGTATGATCCACAAGATTGGTGAAGTACATGACGGTGAGTCAACAACTGACTTCATGGAACAGGAAGCTGAGCGCGGTATTACTATCCAGTCTGCTGCTGTTACTTGTGAGTGGAAAAAACACCGTTTTAACGTAATTGACACTCCTGGTCACGTTGACTTCACAGTAGAAGTTTACCGTTCACTTAAAGTACTTGATGGTGGTATCGGTGTATTCTGTGGTTCTGGTGGTGTTGAACCACAATCAGAAACTAACTGGCGTTA
>OJBI01000170.1_pt1 | contig 15348 bp, 18 predicted proteins | sample 1590541 | NCBI WGS metagenome assembly OJBI01 (sample SAMN05416871, study PRJEB24817) | seawater metagenome | isolation source: Sea water | place: Canada:Atlantic | collected 2013-11 | reverse complement strand
TCACGGTTGTGGTAACAGACTGTAATAGCCTCAGCAATTGACACCCCATTAATGCAGCACTCATTATCGCTTGAAAATATAATTGGCTTTTTATTTAGATAGCTGCCTCCATTGAACTTAGTATCTTTTTTAACAACCAATTCATTCATGTCTTTTGCTATTTCCAAGCATATATAGGCTTTATCTTGAACTTCATTACGATTATTTAGCGCTAATATTCTTTCATAATAAAGGTCCAAGTGCCTACTGACATTTTTATTTAGCTGATCCTTATAGTCATCAAGCATTCTTACAAAACTAATAATAAGGGCGGTATCTGGATAGCTATTTGAGTTAGACGTAAGGTCTCTATAACTAATCTCCGCCAATTTTATAAACTTCAAATACAGACCAAATATCTTTTGGTGGATAACAGATAGAACTTCCCCACCTTCCTTAATACTCCATCCTATGGAGGGAGCAATTGTATCTACACGGGAATTAGCGGCCTCACCAGTTAAACCTGTCCACTCTTCACTAATAAACGACAGCCCCGATAGATTTACGCTACAATCTACCTTGTTCAACAAACAAAACGACTCATATAACTTAATAAACTGTTTTAGATATTTTTTAATATGGCAGCTTATTTCACCAAGAAAATTGCTTTTAAATGAATACTCCTTGAGCTGGGAATTGATTATTTTGTACCATTCAAAAATATTGAGAAACACACGCTCAATTAGCCCAAAAAGCTGCGTATAAACATGGATAATTTTTGATTTAAGTCCTTCTAGATTCAAAGGATTATTAAGTGAGATAGCGATTAATTCATCGAGTTTTGAAGACAAATCAATGTATTCTTTAACTCCCTGCGCGTATGGGGTTTTACAAATATAGGCGCTGCTAATAGCAGGATCCTTCAATAATAGCTCGAACCAACTACCCTGAACCTTATTATTCTCATCGTAAAAATTGATCAGTTTGCTAAATTTCACTAGGAAATACAGCCGATCCAACGAACAGCGACCATCCAGTTCAACATTTAGTGGAGATAGTGAGGGGAGCTCGAGCTCAGCACGGCTAACCATTTCTAGCTATTACTCTACTATTTAGCCACAAGATTAGTTCCCTCGATTTCAGAAAATGGATGAACATGATTATGGCGCGTATTGGTTTTATGAATGATATAATTTATGGATATGCCTATTTTTGAACCACTGCCATTAATGCCTTCTATCGTTATATTCTCAACTGAAATTCTAGGCTCAAATCTAAGTAAACCGTGTTTTACACTAGAAATGATTCTTCCTTTAAGGTTTGCATCCATTTTTTTAAACTTAAAGGTATTTAAATCAATACCCCAATCAGGAATTACACTTCTTTCACCCCGCTGAGTGTTAAGAATTGTATTTATAGATTGCCTTATATTTTCTTCACCATGGCTTATCATTAACTGATTATTACTGGAGTCGAACGTGGGCGGAAATGTCCAGCCACTGCCCCAAAAACCTTTTTCAGTCGTCATTACCTTACCTACCCTCCAATCAAAACAGTAAAGGCACCCAACATGATTTGACCACCATGAGATGTTTGGTCACCCATTCGGGCGGCCGGTGATCCGCCTATCATCACAGTGCTGGATCCCTTTGCAATGCTATCTGGGGGACCAACACACACCAGCATATCCCCTACCTTGGCTGCGGCTAGCTTCTCAATTAAAACTGTAGGCTCTCCTGGGCCAGTAACCGGGCCACCTACATGAGGAATCGGCGGTAAACCCGGAGTAACCATAGGGCACATATGAAAATCCGTTAACCTAGCTGCTGGTGGCATTCACTCTCTCCTTATATAAACATCTAATTAATCTTGACCATTGCACCTTTCAAAGTCAGTTCTGATCCGCCCTGGACTTTGGCTGTACCACTGCTCTTCGCTGAAAATGCCGAATCTGCTTCCTGTTTAATATTAGATCCCTTAATTTCAACATCTCCTCCTGAAGACTCAAGTTTGATACCGTTTTTTCCTTTAATAGAAATTTCCTTATCGGATTCAATTGTTATTGCTTTGGAGCTTTTAAATTCAATACCTGAATCAGACATTTCTAAAGAGTTATCATTTTGATCTTTAATCAATATCTTTTTATTTTTATCATCTAACACCACACTGTTTTTTCCCGGTGTAGTGACTGTAATAATTTTATTTTCATCATCAAATTCAATTTCTAACTTACTTTTTGTGACAATTGCCTTTTTAGTATTCTTCTCATCAGGCGTAAAGTCAGAAAAAGGCTTAAACTTTTCACTATAAACACTCCCTAAAATTACAGGGTAACGGGGATCATCATTTAGAAACCCTACAATAACTTCATCCCCAACCTCAGGGTAAAAAAACATCCCTGCACCGTCAGTAGAGTAATTATTGAGTAATCTGGCCCATAGACCATCTCCACTTTCATCAAAAAGCGGTAAATCAACTAATACACGAAAGCCATTATCTGGATCATCATAAGATTTCTTAACTGTTCCATTAAAGAGCCCTTGAACACCCGGTAGTAAACCGGACGCGGGAGGGGCAATGACATCTGACTGGCCTTGGGTAAACCATATAGGTGAGAGCCCTAACCCTATATGCGTCGTCCAATTACCGCCTTCAATTTCATGACGAACACTGGACACTAAGTGATCTCCATTAAATCGAATTCCCATACTAGCCATAGTTATATAAACGCCAGGCTCAACCAAGCTAGTCCCCTGACAACTTGCCTTTCCTAATATTTTTGAATACTCACTTTTTATAATTTGCGCTTTTGCCCAATTTGTTAAATCGTCTTTTTCTTCTGTAGCGGTTGTTTGCAACAGATAATCAGAAAGTCCAATCGTATCGGATAGTTTTTTACTGGTAATATCACCAGGCCCTGCAAGATCACTAGAAGCCTCACCCGTTATTAATTTTTGGGTTTTGGGATCCCATGCACTGGCTTTAACACTGCCTAATTGGGTGATTGAATTTAAATCAGCAGAAAAACTAAGTAAATTATTACCGTACGCCAGTTTTAATACTGATTCAGTATTAGCGTCCGGTTTAAATACTGATACCTTGCCGTTTATTGTACTGACCAGCATTCCATTAACTTCCGCTCTTGCCAAAACAAAATCCCAATCTGAACAGTAGTATTGCTGTAAAAGAGGAATGGAAGGTGTGGTACTAGCCACATTTGAAGTTAAAGCTCCATAATTACCAATGACTTTAGTGATAGCATCACTATCAGCTCCCTTAGCATAACTGGCATTTTTACGTCCTACTGTCATTTGAATTGCCAGATCTTTGCACTCAACCTCTAGGGTCGGCCCTAGGTTTGCATCTATTTTCAGAGACTGCTTTGTTACCATTCCTTTAAATATAGTTTTATTTTTAGTGTTATACCCTGCGTCTATTACTATTGCTTTTCCCGGAATAAAGTTGTCTGATGAACTCACTTCAAATTGGGTGTCGGCACCTGTAATTTCGTTAATTACAATAATGGCACCGGAAATACGATTTACATATTTCTCAATTTGAATTGAAACAACACCATATTTATCCGGAATTTTATTTCCTTCAATTTTAACTTCGTAGGTAACAAGACCGCCTGACGCTATTAACTCAGAAGCCATTACTTATCCTGTAGTATTGGAGGAAAGATAAGATTTTTCACTGACTTTATATTTCTAAATTTATTAAGCCCATTGAAACGAGCTAACTTCACATAGTAAGAGCTATCGCTATAAGTTTGATAAGACAAGTTTGGAAGTGTGTCTCCTTGTGTAACACTTATGAAATGAGTCATATCGGGAGACTGTCTATTTTCTTCTATTGCAGCTAACTCAGGGTCTTTGTAAGCCTTAAACGATAACGAGACCTTTGCTCTCAATGGTAAACCAAGGGAATTGAAATAGGTATATTCTGTAGTAAGACTTGAAAGAACGCCCTTAAATTCAGTGCTTATGCCCCATTGAATTACCACATAATTGGAACGATGAATTTCACCATTATAGTTATAGACAACACTTTTTAGTAACTCTATTTCAACTGGCAGGAGCAACCGTTTGCCATCAACAACACCAGTGCAATCGATCACCAGTTCAAAGTTGAGTTCACTGCCATTGGTATAATTAAATGTGGGGTAATCTGAACCTGATCCCGTAATATTATTATCATTATGGCTAATCTTGTCATCAATTTTAATCTTTTCAGGGTTGATCATTACTTTATATTCACAACCAGGAATAGCTTCTGAAAACTTTCCATCCTTATAGGCTGTTAAGATCATTTTCACTAAACCTGACATTATTAACCCTCTCTATTCCTACCTTGAATTATGAGCATTTGTGGCATTATCCTTAATTAAGGAAATACACTCCTTAATTATTTCCTTTTTTAAAAGTTTGATTTTCTTTATAGTTTCTAAATTATCTTCAGCGTTATTTGGAGAAACAACCTCTGTTTTTATAATAATTTCTCGTATCTCAATAGGCATTTTCTTCTCCTATATACTCAATTAACTAAGTTAGACTAGGAGATATATCAAAATACTGGTAGGCCATCTCGATCGTCTCTATAAAAACGTTTCCTTCTTGCGAGTTTAAACCGCTCGAAGACCACTTAACCGGATAAGCAGATATAAAATCCCAAGATAGACAGCATTCTCCTTCTTTATTAAGTAATTGAACTTGAATGTCCTTGGTTAGGATGGGTAAAGAAGACCCTGTGTCTAACGTTTCCTTACACCACAAAATCAATGGAGATATACTTTCGGAAACACCTCTTTTTAAAACTAAGTTGGGTGATGTTATTCCAGCTGGAAGCTTATATTTAAATCTATTTTCACCACCACAAACGACTTCGTCCGTTTTTAGTTCTTTTTCAATGCCTGTTACCTCTTGAAAGGCCATGTCATCTTTACTTCCAATACCCGTTATTTTAACGTTAAAGTAAAACCCAGTTAGAAGATCAGCCATTAGAAATAATCATTTCTTCATGAGCAATTTCTATCGTATCAACAGCCACCGAACTATCATCTGACTTCAGGTCTGTACTGCTTATTTTGGTTGGCCAAGCATTATTAAGTTGCCACTTCATGGTAACTTTTCCAGTTTCATCCAAAAGTTTTATTAGTACTGTTCTACGCTTAATGGTATTCATCTTTATTTCGGCCATCCAATCCCAGAAAGAGTTGTCATTTACGAACACCCCTCTTTTCATGGTTATGTTTCCATATTTTACAATTCCAGGCATTTTTTCTGTTGAAAACAATGGGCTATTGCTTTTTCTATATTCAATTATCTGTACATCTTTATCCATTCCAGATACTTCTTGAAATGCCACACCTTTTAGCTCCGTTCCTAAATCAACTTCAAAACGAAACTTTGGCATTGGCCATGTGCTATTTTCTTTGCTTCCATCATCTGCCATGATATTTGCCTTCCTTTTACCAATTGTTTTTTTATATTATTGGGTTGCTAAGCCATTCCAATTATGATTTGGCCATTTCTTGTTGAAATGTTATTTCAATAAATTCGGCTGGCCTTACCACTGCAACTTTAACTGTAATATTCATATAGCCATTTAATAGATCTTCAGGCGTCATAGTTGTTCCCAGTCCGATTAGAACTTGAAATGCATCAGTCGGTTGAGCCCCCTGTAGCCCTCCTTCTTTCCATACGCTTGATAAAAAGCTACTGATCATACTTTTAACACCCGTCCAGGTATTCGCGTCATTTGGCTCAAACACATAGGCTCTAGCCGCTAACTTTATAGACTGCTCAAGAAAGGTCATGGTCCGACGAACAGGGACATATCTCCAATCTTCACTATTTCCATCCAGCGTTCTCGCCCCCCAAATAAGTATGCCTTGACCGTTAAAGAATCGAATTGCATTTATTGACTTTCCTGATATTGCATCAACATTCAAGTTTTCTTGTTGACTGTCACTCAATCTAATCGGCAACTCGGAAACGCCCACCATGCTCACGTTAGCTGGCGCATGCCAAACCCCTAACTGGTTATCATTGACTGCATATATTCCCGCCATGCCACCACATGGAGGTAATATATTTGCATCGTTTAGTACGTGCTTAATAATCAACCCATAAGGTTTACTTGCATTTAACAAGGCCGAATGAATTTGGCTATTAGTAAGAGGCTTTTCTGGAGGGTTGGTAACCATATCTAACAACTTAGCTGCTACTGGGTTAGGATGATGAGCGGGATTTAATAGTGGCTCTAGACTCGCAATGTCACCACCAAACAATGAGGTAAAATCTATGTCACCCGATTGCATGATGGTTGTACCCACGAAAGGATAATAGCTAGCCCCATACTTTAAACCCTGCGAACCTGTATTATCCCGAAATGCCTCAATGTCATTTGGATACATTATGGGGTCAGGATTTCGGCCTCCTATAATATCAAATAAACAAATTGCAGTTTGCATTTGCTCTGCCTGAAGCAGCATCTCCTGCATAAGCGTTCCATTGTTAGGTACCGACAACAGTGTTGCTTCTGGGCAGTAATAGATCGTTGGTTCTTCCTCAAACTTTAGTAATTCCAGCCCTCTAGTTAGGTCAGCTAACTTTACGTTCGCATTAACTATTTGCCTAGACTTTCCATCCATAGGCTTTTTACTGGCTTCACCATATTCACCAACAGACACAATATATGCATCACCCCCACCATTTTCAAAAAACATTCTCACACTATTATAAAGGTAGTATATTGTATTTGGGTCAGGCAGAATCGAATAATACGCCCCTTCTATGGATACATAATCGCCAGACTCCGGCTTTTCTTTCTGGGCCACCAAATAATATTCCGGAGAATATTGTTTTACTGGATCAGCAGGTGGAGGTGGATTATCTAATAAATATATTGCCCTAAATTCAGCAAAGTTAGTTACTTTTTGGGCCTTGTTAATATAAGACTTACCTTCATACTCAGCCTTAGGCGTATAGCCAATAAATGCTGGCACTGCCGTCGCAATGGGCACTACTGAGTTAGGAAAACCATTTACTTCATTAATGTAAACACCAGGTGTTTTTGCAGTTGCTGCAACCATTGCTATATCTCTCTATTTAAAATCAATAAGTTCTTCAATACTAAAGGTACACAAACATATCTGAACAGGCCTGCTTTTCTCCATCAATTTCTTTTACTACAAAATCATCAATGTTCGGGGAACCTAATTCTGATATTAGGTTCTTTGTTATACTAGTAGACTTACCCTCACCCGTATTCATTAAAGCCACCAAACTGAATTTATCCTTCAGGTCATAAGTTAGTCGCATTTCAACTACCCCCACCTCAAACACTTTAAACTCTTCACCATTTTTTGTTATCAATCCAGATCTTTGATCAAACAACTTGCCTTTATGACTTCTTATTTTTAAATTTGAGTTTCTAATTTTTCCTTTATTTAGCACATTGTACGTCCACAAGGTCTTTCTTGAATTGATATTTAATGTGTATACTTTTACTCCACCCAACAAATCATCCCTCAAATATTCTGGATCAATAACTATTTTCAAAATAGTATCATCAAACGCTACCGGTCCTTTTTCATAAACAAAGGACAGCTCTTTTTCCTTACCACTAAATCCATTTATACTGGACTTGGCATTACTGAAATTTAACGGCTCTAAAACCCCTAGGGGAATATCAGTAAACACAGTGAATCCAGAACCCTGGTATTTCACTTCAAAAACTAATGGCCTACCTTTCATCAAATTACTGAACTCTGACAAAAATAAATCAAAGCTTAATGTACCGATATAAACCAATACAACCTTATTATCACCTGACTTTACAAAAACCCTATATCGATTGAGAAAGTCTAAAGTACTCTTACTTGGAACTAAGCTGGCATACTTCAAAAGTCCGTCAGGGAAGTAAGCGTGATGCAATTGTAATTCCAATATTTCCATTACTATTCAACTGTTTCTATTTTTATCTTATCAATTTCCGAAGTTGAGCTTACAACATTACTTTCCTGGACAGTTATATGCCTGACTTTAAACACTAAAGACGGTTGATATTTTGCACCCATAGAATTCCATAAACTGTGCATATCAGAAAAGTTTTGAGGATCTATTTCTATACTCAGTTTTCCATGAGAAAGCAATTCCCCATTGGAGTCGATATCAACTGATAGATGTGTTTGAAAGAAAGCTAGAATTTCATTAAGAAATTTTAGGGACTCATCATATGAATCGAAATTCGACACACAGAGTAAATTTAAATTAAAGTACATTGGGGGATTTAACTTATGGACGTCCCCTCCAGCTTTAACTGGGCGATTATAAAATTGACTATTTGCCTCTTGCTCTAGATTAATTAAGGTAAGGAGCACCTTATTTTGATTTTTTAAACCACTTTCACCATTTTGGTTGACTAGCCGATTTACATGCACAACTTCATCATCAAGGTCTAGACGATTAACTAGAAACTCATTCAAGCGGTTTTTAATTGAACTCAGTGCTAAATTAAGCAATTTTTGAAGTTCCTATTTTTTCAATTCTTATATTTTTTATACGTAAATAGGATAGAACAGAAGAATTCTAATTCAATTAATTATAGGGCATTTCGTTAATATGTGCAGATATCAGTTCGATATCATTAGTCAGAATCAGAAACATTTACCAACAATAAGAGAAAAGCATCAGACATAGGTTAAGAGAAAGGTATGCCGAAAAACAATGCGCCAAAGTGTAATCTGAATGAGGTATTTAGTGATTTCCCATTGCAATTGGCATGATTCAACTATCATCAAGGAGTCACTAAAATACATCCCGCATAGTTCTAGAACGTAGTGGGTTATAGTAAACTACCGATAACAGATATTAAATGAACGAATGTAGAATGATAATACCTAATTAACTGACACAAGAGCATTTTGTCAGGTAGATAATAGTTACACCCTTTCTTTGAGATAAACTAAGGCCAGATTAAAACACCAACTATAAAACCGTGGTTTTTTCTTAGCCTAGGAAAAACCACGTAATCCTATTAAATAAAGAAGTATCTCCCATAGATTGATAAGTTTTTAATAGTTTTAAATTCATACGGCAATCCTCCCTTAAAATAGCAGAGCTCAAAAGTAGAATTTTCTCGTACACTAAACGCAGGAGATCTACATAAAAACATCACTTTATTCTGACAGCCAAATTATGGCCACCCTTAAACAAGCTGAAGCAGGAGCACCTGTTTCTGAGCTATGTCGTGAACATGGCATGAGTTCAGCCAGTTTCTATAATTGGCGCGCAAAGTACGGTGGCAAGGATGCGCCCATGGTTTCGCGACTTAAAGTATTGGAAGATAAAAATAGACGACTAAAGAAAATGTATGCAGAAGAACGACTTAAGTCCGAAGTTATTTAGGAGGCCATGGTAAAAAAGTGCTAAAGCCGTCGCAGCGTAAAGAGTAGGCACAGCTGGCTGCCTCAAATAATGCAGTGGGTACTCAGCTTGCCAAGCATTTTCTATTAGTGAAGCCTGTTATCGATATCAGCCCCTTTTCGCTTCTGAAAATAAGGAGATCGCCGATATACTTATTAATTTAACCGGAAAAGAATCTGATTGGGGTTTTAGGCTGTGCTTTGATTACCTACGTAACGTGAAAGGCTTTAAATGGAATCATAATGGACTAAAAACCATGGCATTAGCATTGAGTATATTCAACCTGGAAACCCATAACAGAATGCTGATATTGAAAGAACAAACCGAACTATCCGTAATAGCTGGCTTAGCAAATATCTGTTTGAAACGTTAAATAAGGCTCAATACTATGCAGCAAACTGGTTATGGTAGCCCCAAATAGAAACCAGACAATCAACGTATCCCGCTCTGGATTTCTAGTCTCACCAGGAATGTACAAAAGCCTTTTAAACTCCCTAGGATTCAGTACAGGGGCTTTCTCCTTGCCGCTTTCTTTTAGGCTCCATTATCTAGCTCACTACCGACACTTTCCCCTATGTTAGATCTCTTACCATACGAATCAAGCCAACCCGCCAGAAGTGGCGACTTAGGGGAATAACGAGCAGCGCCACGCATCGTGACGATTCAATGCCCATACATGACTTATGAGTGACTAAAATGGAGGGGTCACTGCTTTATAAACATTTATTTTAATAGTTATCCCCGTGTACAAGTACCAATATATTGGTCTTTTTATCGATTTACCTCTACAATGACTAATATACTGGCATACAGAGGCGCTCATGAGCTCCGATATTCTATTTGAAATGGGAAGAAAATTAGCGACGCTACGAAAACGCGCTTTTCCTAAGGATAATCAAGGCACTTTTGCCGTTCGTATCGGGGTGTCGAAAAGCACTTACGTGAAGATGGAACAAGGTGATAGTCAGGTGGCAATTGGGTCTTACTTTAAGGCTGCTTCTATCCTGAATGCCGATGCGCAATTCGGTAGCCTCTTCACCGCGCCTAAAGAAGAGCTCAACCTGTTTGAACTTTCCGACTTCAATAATACAAAGAAACCTAAATCATGATTTCTGTATTTACGCTACATAAATGCATGCTCGATGGCACCGCTATGGCGGCGGGTCAGTTGGCTGTTCAGGTTCTTGATAATGGTAAAATAGACAGTGTTCAATTTAGGTATACACCTGAATATCTTGATCATCCTAAATCGCGCTCATTTATGCCCCATGGTTACCCTCTTCGACCAGATATTTTTAATATCCCCACTGATGGTAAAAACTTTCCTGGATTCATCGATGACTGTTTACCCGATGATTGGGGTCGAAAAATTGTCGCGATGAAACTAAAGCGAAGGTTTATCGATCAGATTACTCTTATGCAGAATATTGGCACAGGCGCTGGGCTGGGTTCTCTAAAAATATCCTATGGTGATGAACCACCTAACTGGGGCCTTGGCATTAAATATGAAAAAGCCCAAGCATTAGCTCAGCTATTATGGGATGGGGATTTCAAAACCATTAGCGATAATACTGAAGAGCTCTCATTAGTACTGCAAGGTGGCAGTCGTCCAGGGGGTGCTCGGCCAAAGCTGTTGGCATACGACACCCATAATGTGCCCTGGTTAGTGAAATTTAACAGTAAAGGTGACCGTTTTAATAATGCAGCATTGGAGTGGGCCTGCCTTCAGGTTTTTAAATTGGCGGGAGTACCCTGCGCTGAGGTTGAACTCGATCTGTTTGCTGGTGATAAAACCTGCTTAAAGGTACGCCGGTTCGATGTGACGCCTGCTGATGGACGTTATCACATTATTACCATCAATGGATTGCTTAAAGATAAAAACACGCAAGATGATCCTTTGTATAGCAGCTATGAGGACATTGCTAACCTCATTAAGAAATACAGTTATCAGCCTCGTGAGGACCTTATTCAGTTGTTTTGCCAGCTACTCATAAATGAAGCGCTGCTTAATACAGATGACCATGAACGGAATTTTAGTTTATTGGAAGATGATAAAGGTTGGCGTCTATGCCCTGTATACGATGTGGTACCTGAAGAGGATTTTTACGGTGAACATGCAATCGCTTTCAATGGTTCAAAATTTCTTCCCAAGTTAAACGACGCCATGGATACAGGCAAAATAATAGGCGTCAAAAAATCGGATTGTGTTGAGGCCATTACAAGAGTTATAAATGCATTGGCTAAATGGCCTCAGCTTTTACAGAGCGTTGGTATCGACGATGAACGTCTACTCAATATACCCATCAGGCATGAATAGCTTGGCTTGACCCCACAATTACACCAGCTGAGTTTTCGTACCATCAATTTGTATTCTTATAAGATGGTATTTCTCTTTCTAAAATAATTACAACTTGAAGCAAGCCACTTAGTATCAAGTAAGAACTGCGACAAAAATAATACAATTCACAGCATTTTAGCTAAGCCAGTCTAATCTTGAGTAATCCTTTTTATAGCGATTATCGAAGGCTTCCCTGCCCCATTGTTTGATTTCTATAGCAGATCAAGCGGGCTCGCGACAGAGCGCATATCCTTTCTTAGAACGTGAGTGTAGATCATCGTAGTGCGCACATCTTTATGCACCATCAATTCTTGAATTGTGCGTATATCTGTCCCTGCCTCTAGAAGGTGTGTTGCGAAGGAGTACCGCAAAGTATGGCAAGTCACGCGTTTATTTAGCTCAATTATGCGCACTGCACTTCTTACGGATTTCTGTAATGTTGATATTGAGCAATGCCAGCGTTTAGTGACTCCCGCTTTTATATCCTTTCTTGATGCACTAGATGGGAATAGGTATTGCCATTGAAAGCTCGTCGCAGCATTGTTGTACTTTCGATTAAGCGCGTTAGGAAGGTCAACATGCCCCCCAGCCTTTATGTATATCATCAACATGTAATTGTTTCCGCTTCAGTAATTGTCGCCCTAAAGCTTTAAGCAGTCGCTGAGGTATTAATATTACTCGAGCTTTTTGTCCTTTGGCATTTCGTATAGTGATGGTCCTTAGTGATAAATCAATATCCTGGACCCGAAGGGTTACGCACTCATTAACTCGAAGCCCTGCCCCGTAAAGTAAACCAGCCATTATTTTCGTAGTGCCCTTCATTTGCTGAAATAACTGAACGACTTCTTCTTTACTCAGTACGGTAGGGATGTTCTTAAATCGGCGAACATTGCGCAAGTAATCTAGATCTCCTACATCTTGTTTTAAAACATGCCTATAAATAAATACCACTGAATTAAGTGCTTGAGCTTGAGTGGTACCCGCTACATTTTTGGTTGTAGCCAAGTTGGTTAGAAATTGTTCTATGTGAGAGCTATTAAGGTCTTTGGGGTGCTGCTTGCCGTGAAAGTAAATGTACTGTTTAACCCAGTATGCGTAGGTTTTTTCAGTGTTTCGGCTGTAATGTCGGCGCCGGATTTCGTTCCGCATTTTGTCCAAAAGTTTAGGCGGGTTATTCGGGGTCTGTATATTACCCCATAAGGGTCACTCCTTTTGTTGCTTACGCGGTTAATAAAGAAGGAAAAAACTACATGTTACCTAATTTTGAGTGCGTGTATATACGGACCAGGCGGTCCGTATATACAGCAAAAAGGTGGAATTAGTTTGGAATAGTAAGGTATTGATAATTAAGGTAAAGTTGAGGAATTAAAATAACGTACAAAAAGCGAATATACGGACCGAAGGGTCCGTTCTATCGCACTGTTATGAGGTGTCTATGAAATTAATATCGCTCTTAGCGCTAGCACTACTTTCTTTCAACTCATATTCAATCGAGATTGAGAAAGTTAAAATATGGGGTGACGATTCAAAGCCTCTGAAGGTAATTACAGAACCTAAACATATAGAATTGTTTAGGAAGTTATGGGAAGCGAAGTCAGAAGTGAAGCTTGATACTCATCCACAATGGACCAACAAGATTGATTTGATACCAGGAGATCGCTGGCTATATAGTGATAAAGGCTATCTCAGTGTACTTTCCATGAAAAAATCAAGAATCTACTATATAAATAATGTAGATCAATTTAATGTGTTAATAAAATCTCATAACAAGGCCCAGCAAAATGACCTCCGGTAAGCTGCACGTTTTGTGCAAAAGGCCTCACAAAATCGTGCCCCATACCTCCGGCATTTGTGGGCGGCGTTAGCTGAAAATATATAAACATGAAATATCTTCAACAATTTTACAAATATTTTACATTCCTAATTATAATGTTAGGAATATCTTTAATAAGTTCGTGTTCTACCACGCTGAAATTACCTGATGCCACTGTGAATATGGAGAGGGTCTACTTATTAAAATATTCGACATGGGGCCATCATTCCTTGGCGTTTTACCGAGACGGAAAATTTATTGAATATACTTATGGAGATTGGGAGTTATTTGCTCTCAATAAACGTGATGGATGGACGGCATGGAAGAATATGACATTCAATTCTCAGGGTGCTCTCGGGAGAAAACTAGTCGAGATGAAGCCTGGAGATCATATCTGTAAAAAATTTGTTGGCTGTGAAATTGTTGTTCCCTTTCATGCACCCACTGATAAAGTAAACGCACTACACATAAGTTTACAAAAAAACTACAACGACAATATAGTAACCGAAGTTTACAATGCCAAAGAAGAAGTTTATTTTGTCAAAAATGATACTCCCTACTGGGGGTTTCATAATTGCAATCATCAATTGGTTGAGTGGCTTGAGTTTTTAGGCGCCGATATTAAAGGTAGAGTTTTTTATAAGCCTACGTTAATTCAAGGCATGCAGCCTAGGCCTGAAGCAATAGAGACTTTGTGAAGAAATTTTTTAAACTAGTGGAGGAAAAAATGGAAAATCCTTTAACTTCAAAACTGATACGCCTAGGTGGAGTTGGAAACATTATTGGTGGTTTTTTTGTCGCATTCGCATATCTGTTACATCCACCTTCAGCCCCACCCGAAACAGTTTCCAGTAATTTATGGATAATCGTGCACGTTAGTTTCATGATATCTCTTCTTGGGGGGGTTTTTGCGCTATTTGCGTTCTTGGGAAGCTACCTGCAAAAAGGCGGAGGCGCTAGTGGGGCAGTTGGTTGCATTCTTGCAGTTACAAGCCTGATATTTATTTTCGGGCTGGATTACTCAGAAGTCTTCATATTTCCCACTCTAGCGGTCACATTTCCTGAAGTTGTAGTTAAGTATGGAGATGGCACTATGATGCCTTCGGTTGCATTTGCATTTCCATTATCAGGTTTACTTTTTTTAGTTGGCTATTTACTTTTTTCTTTTCAGTTACAAAAGTTCGGTAGTATATCTAAGTATTCTGCGTATACGCTAATGGCAGGTACAGTTGTATTTGGTGTAGGCCTAAGCGGTGTATTTTCAATGATTGTAGTAAAAGTTGGTGCTGTTTTATTTGGGCTAGGATTAGTAGCTACAGGTTACAGTCTTTTTAAAAATCAGCACTCAGATAGCTAATCGGGTAGCCAAGGGTCTCTAACCCTCAGCCCCCACAACACCCTGCATGCGGGTCCGCACAGGGCGTTTCACTTAGAATGGTGAAGCTTAATCCAACCATCGCGCAACGCATAAAGCCCTTCCGATTTTAAATAAGCATTGGATAATGCCTGATTAATCCCTGGGGTTTTAGAGCTGCGCCATGGGCCTTTACTGGTGATACCACACGCAACGGCGGCTTGCACTTTTACACCCAACCTCATTAAGTTTCTTACCTTGGTTCTTGGCTTGCGCCATTGCCGCCAATAAGCCATGCGCACTCTGCGCCGAATCCAATGATCTAGATCCATACAGCGTTGATAGCAATTGGCGATACCAAAATAATTTATCCAGCCTCGTAAATACTGGCTGGTTTTAAAGAGCTGATAGCGCATGGACACGCCCCAATTAC
>OJBI01000164.1_pt1 | contig 15746 bp, 16 predicted proteins | sample 1590541 | NCBI WGS metagenome assembly OJBI01 (sample SAMN05416871, study PRJEB24817) | seawater metagenome | isolation source: Sea water | place: Canada:Atlantic | collected 2013-11 | reverse complement strand
AGGGCTTAACATTGCCCACTCGTCATCCCGCCATCTAGGGTACCTCTATTAATAGAGGCGCCCTTGAGTGCTCTTCCATCATTTATTTATTAGGCAGTTGCCGCACAAACCAAGCATACGCCTGTGGGAAATCTCCACTGTCTAGTAGGTGATATAATTTAAAAATTTGGGTACCTAGCAAGGGTTTAAAGGATTCATTTTTTAAAGCATTTGAAAACATCTTTGATAATTTTTTATTCTTTTTTTGTATTCGAAGCAGCTGCTCGCTGGCCTGAATTGAATCGCCAGTTTGGTGATAGGCATAAGCCAACAAGTAGACCGATATCATGGTGTGTTTTGTTGTTGCCTCTAACAGCTCAATTGTTTTTTGCGCTTGGTCCAATTCAAAGTAAAGTATACACAAGGCTTCTACGGCCCATGGTAACTCTTGAGGGTCTAGTGCCAATGCTTCTTGTAAATACTCAACAGTGTCCTGCTCGGTCCCTTCGTATTCATTAATATACAAATAATAGTCCTGGCATAACCGCCAAAAATTTTTGTTGGCTTTGAAGCGCTCTGGCAATGTCATGCCCTTGGGCACGCTCTGTATCACATTCTGGATCGCCCTATGGCTAAAATGCTGATAAGCCAGTTGTATTTTACTTAAAATACTTAGTTTATTGGTATCTTCTTCATCATCGTCTTCGATGGGGGTGGGCGCTTGCGCTATATAACTGGATATCTGCTCTAATACATCGATGTTATTCAATAATTCAGGTTGGCAACACAGGTAATCTACCCAGGCTTTGTTTGAAATATTCCACCTTAAGTCATTAAGGTCGTCGAAGGAGATATCATGGGAATACACACTCAGCACCTCTTGTGTGTTTTCTTCAAACAGGCTCATCCATATTTTAAAGGGCTTTTTAAGATCTTTTTTTAGGTTTAACTTGGCCTCGTTACCCGTCAGGGTTAAATCATAATTCAACTGACCCACTTCACTTGAAAAGGCGTTTGCTAATCGCAGTGCGTTTTCCTGTACCTCACTACTTATTTCAGGAACCATAGAGTCAAACAGTTCATCATCATAACTTTCAAGCTCTTGAAGATAACCATCAAAAATTGCCTTACCCGATTTCACCACCTGACCTAAAAATTCAAGAGGGGGGTAATCGTCGCCATATTTTTTAGTTAACCTGGCTTGCCAAAACTTGGCTCTGGATTTAATTTCAGCATCATCTGCCACCATGCCTAAAATACTTAATTCGGCCATGGGCAGCTCGGCCTGGTCAGGATCTGAGCGGAATGCCTGCTGCAATTCATATTTCGCGGCTTCGTCATCTCCTTGCTGACCGGCTATCATGGCTAAACGCTGGTGAGCAATAGACTGAATGCTATTTGCATGGTTTAGCGCGCTTAACTGCTTCATTAAATCAATGCGCACAGAGTTTTGCCCGCTCTCAAACAAAGCATCTAATAAATAGGAAATAAAATCCTGATGTTCGTTCCGAATTTTAGACAGGGGCTTAATACAGCTAAGGCCAATATCTGCCACCTGCTGGAAGTGGTCGAACTCTAAGGCATAAGGAAAATACTCGGTGGCGGCCTTTATATTCCAATTAGGTTTATTGGCCAGCTCAATAAAATCATCGTCGCTCAAACCCGATAGCGCCTGATTAAAAATCACTAGGGGGCTAGGAATTGGAAAATCGAGCATGGCGCTGCAACATTTTTTGGTTTTTTTACCCGAGCCGCATAAACAAGCATCATTTCGACCCGGAAGCTTTACCCCTTTAAAAGAAAATTGGTTAGCCGACTTGGGCAAACATTCAAACAAAACCGGCAGCACCACATATAAGGGGTGTTGGCTTATATCACCCTCAACTTCATGGGCCAAATGAACAAACATGGCTTCTCTAAATTGTGCTAAGTCTTCATGCAGTAAACATTGACCCAGTTGTTCTAGTAAAAATTCAGATAGCTCGTCAATCATATATTACCCTAAAGCTTAAGGTGGACGGTTTCGTTGGCTCGGCGCGAAATTATACAGGATTGTTTTTTAATGGGTAGGTAGGAGGCTAGGCTTGCGCTTGTGAAGTTTGATAACGGCAGTTTTACCGAGCTGGGCTCGTGTGTTTGCTTTAACGTTGTTTTGCCAGTTAAAGGGCTCTAGCGCCCTCACTAAGAATAGTCTTTTTTGAAATTGTCCCCAGATGTCCCCATTTCCTCCTTTATATTGCAACGGTCCTTTTGAAGCAGCTAGCGAGCTGTATTAAAAGGCCATTTCGATCATAAATGGAGATAACCATGTCTGAAAAGAAAAAACCCATGACACCAGCCGCTGCTGCACGTATTCAGTCGGCCAATGCAAAGCAAAATGGAGGGGCGACCACTAAAGGTTCCTTTCCAGCAAAAGCACAAGCGGCTGCTGATAAGAATACCAACCAAGGGGAATAGCATGCCTGATACTTCAGATATGTCACAAGACGAGCTAGACACTTGGTCTGATATTAATAACCCAAACAACGACGCGGATATGGACGATTGGGCCGATTCGCACAACCCAAACAATGACGATTATATAGGAGATAAATAATGGCTAAAGGATCAGCGCCTCGTCCACCAAACGGACCAAGTACTACGGGTAAACCATCAGGTGGTGGGCGAGGAAATAACTCACCAAAATAACTAGCATGTGAAAAGGGCTGCCAATTGGAAGCCCTTTTTAGTGTTACTGTAAAAAATCAAAAGAAGACCGTAGCGATTTTTCAAACTCAAGATCCCTAAATATATTCTTTTTTCTAGACAATCGAATTTTGTTAGATGATTTAAATTCTGGCTGCTTTTCTAAAATATCTAGCATCACATTAAATTCGAATAGCGCCATTGATTTTCGGCTGAATCGCTTGCGATATGCTTCAGCGAGTTTTTTAATCTCTACCTCTGTTAAATTATATTCTTCCGCTGCTGCTATTTCACAGAATCGTCTAACGGAAATATTAATATCCTTTAAGTCATTTAAGAAGCGCTGAATCTTTTCCACTGATGCACGTTCTTCACTCATATATCAGCACTCTTTTGAAGCCATTCTAACTTCTTGAGAGAAAGCCTCTAAAACTTCGTCAGGCTCATTTCTTTTTCTAGTAACACCTAGTGTATTAACCGCTTTTCGAATGGCGCAAGAGCAGGCTTCAATTCTTTCTAAGTATCTACCCACATCAACCATGCCAGAGCGACTGCTTAAACACGCATCCATCAGCTTATACTCAGCGGCATAGGGTAAACGCGTATCTTCAACGCTATTTTCAAGCGTAATACCACCTATGGCACCTGCTACCAGTAAATACGCCGCCGATGCTTTTAGTAGTTTATTGCGTTTAAAAATCATTCCTTTAAATGACTCTTCGCAACCTGAACACTGAACACCATTTTCTGTTTTAACTTTGGTATTGACTTTACATGCAGGGCAAACAAGCTCTAAATGATCTTTAGCTAATTTTTTAAACATTAGATTTCCGTATCTTTTATATACTTTAAGTGAGCTTAAATTAAATCAAAACTGGCAAAGTTATTAATTCCAGTGAAGCGAAGAGTATGCTCCTCTAAAACCACCCACCCTTCCGGTGCGCTTCAAGAAACGTCTTATCAGGAGAATATTTATAAGGCAGGCTAATCACCTGCCCTTCCTTTTTAACAAAATATTCATTGACACTTTCGCTGGTGTAATAATCTTTTACATTGTTAGCCAGTACCAAACGGTAGTCATCGTCTAGGCTTATGAGTTTTTGATCAAAGGCAGCGTCGTAGGTGGCAGACAGATATAAACCATTGCTTGGGTCTAGCCGTTTACTCACATCGCCACTCCACGGAATAATATGGCTGGCGCGGTTTACTTGAGGGATATTTAAACCAGTGATGCAACATTTATCACTGTAGATATCCCTTAACATGCGCCTGAAGGTATTTTGATTTAAGCGGGTTTTAACACTGCGAATAACGTCTTCACCTTCAGCCCCTTTTAAACCCTCTATTATCATGTCGATATTCTGCGGGGTGGTGTCTAACTGGCCAGTAAGTTCAGCAGCGCTTCCTTTATGATTCTTAAAAATATCAAATAGATCGTTTTCTTGATTCGCCTCACATAAGAACTTTACGTAATTTGAAAGTGCTGCGCTGCAATACCCTTTGAGTAAATAACTTGTAGGAACCCCCGCGCTTAACCATTCACTGGCTGTGCCCTTGCGTTGTTCTATAGCAATCAATTCTTTTAAATCATTAATGCGCGCAAGCGATGTGACATGCCAAATATCTATACAGTCGTCAAAACCAAAAGATTGAATGCATAACATTTCACTTAGCAGGTCTAAGGCACGAATATAAGAGCTAGCCTTGCCACTGCCCACCACATTGGTTTCTAAAACGTAATTTGAATATCTGTTTTTAAATGAATCATTCACATCTTTAATTCCTGACGAAAAACCGCCCTAAACTGGTACGCTTACCTAAATCCACACCTTTATACAGATTTGTCTATCAATTAACCATGACCCTTGTGTGGAATTTACTGTTCTTAACAATGAATATTGATTTAACACAGGACTATCTAATAGACCAAAACCAAAAAGCCGCTCATTAAGCGGCTTTTAAATTCCTCACACTTAACATTTCAAGCAAGTTTACTGCTTATACACCTCATGAATCCTCAACTCACTATCCAACACACTGGCATGCTGGGGTGAGACATTTTCAATGCTGTAACCCAACACAAATTTATCCCAGCTCACATTATCTTCTACCTTATAAGGCTTCAGGCCATCTATTAGCCAAACCGAGCCTGTGGCATCTTGCCCAACGTACACCAGTAAATGTCCTTCATTGCTGATGACCTGCGTCGATTTTTCAAATAAAACCCGTACTTCACTGCGCGTTTCAAATAACTCCATCACCTCATTGGCATCCAACGCTTGCTCCCCCACCCGTAAATAAGTCAGCATCCCGTAATCTTCACTAACCGTTAGACCGGCGACCAATTGAGTTAAATCGCCACCCACCCAGTCAGGGATAAACTGTTCAAGCGGACTCATATCAAAGGCTTGGGTGGTGGGTACACCATCAACAGTAAAACTTAGCTGCTTCACTGCGTTTTCTTTGGTGTAAAACAAGTATTGGTTGTCATTATTATCCTGCCAAACGGTGGTGGCGGATACATTACCTAGGTTATCTGTAAAGTGGTCTTGGCTGGCAGTAAAGGTATATTCAATAAGTACATTATTGGCATCATCGTAACCCACTGCAAAATTATGGTTATCGTATTTAAACATGGGATTGTGGGTGACCTTTGTGAATGAAGCCGACAAGGGTTTAGCCAATAACACATCGTTCATACCCGCTAGCTCCGTTTTTAAAATGCGCCCTAACAAAATAGCGGTTTCATCGTCTTTAGGGCGTAAATACCATTGAAGGTTATCGCCACCATCAATAAAGCCACTTAAAGCCATGTAATTAGAATGATCTAATGCGGTTTTCCATTCACCCTCATTCTCACCTTCAGCCTCATGATAGTATTGAACCGTATAACCCCCATCGCCTATTTCATTGTCGACTAGGGCATAAGCCGTATTATTTAAATGACTTAAACTGGTGGCAGCCAAAATGGTTTTTTCTGGGCTCTGCAGCAGCCCGTTATCAATAGACGCAGAGAAAATACTCGGGCTATTATCCTCTAGGTGCTTGCCTCTAAACCACATTTTATCGTTTAAATAAAAGTAGTCTTCATACACTAATACATCTTCAGGTTGATCAAATTCATATAACGCCGTGGTGTGATTATCTGAAATTTTATACAGATTTCTGCGCCCATTAAAATAGCCATAGCTCAACAAAAACGGCTCACAACTTAAAAGATATGAAGCGCCCCCACCCAATATTTCGCAGCTTTGCGGGCCACCGGTGCTTTCAATCACCAGTGATTGAGCCACCCCTGCCTCTACAGCAAATGTTGCTTCACCACCTTGTGAAATAATTTGAGTTTGCTCACCATATTGAACCGTCACAGGATAAGCCAACTTATCTATGGTATCCAAGCTCATATGGTTTAGCGTTTCGCATTGAATACTGGCCTGGTAGTGAAATTCAGAAATGGCATCTACATTCATTTCGCAAGAATAATGATTAGGAATAGCTACCATTGTAGGGGCGCTAAACTGTGTACCGGTACTTGTAAAGTTGGTTTCGCTTTGCGGGACTATTTCATATTCGCCCCCTTGCCATTCGAGGGTAATGGCATCATTTATTTGTGCGGCGTCCACCGTTAAGGTGTATGTATTACTGGTATTGTCACTCTGGCTGTCTGACCCACAGCCCGACATAAACAGCGTACAAATACAGGCAGACAAAAAGCTGATTCCTTTCACTTTTTTAATTCCTTTTAAAGCATGTGAAAAATAAAGGTGGAAACTAACACACTTAAATAAAATGGTCACCATGGTCAATTTTTAGTGATTCGCCCTAGCCAGCCAAAAGTACTGGGGAGTTTTGGTATTTATTCAAAAAACCCCATTAATTTAAAACTGGACTTAATAAGTTAAAATTCAATTTTCAGTGGTTATTAAGGTTTAAAATGAAAATTTATTTTAATAAACGGCATAAAATTCTCTATTAAAGTTTTGATTACTGACATATTCATAACGCTTTAATAAAGCTAAGTGATTATTAACAAAACACACTGTTCAGGTTATGGGGGTAATGAGTGCTATTAGCGGTAAAGCTTTCAATAACAATCCAACATTTAAATAAGTGTAAAAATAAATCTACACGAACCGTTAAATAGTATTCACCATTGGCATGGTTTATAGACCTACTATTTTATGTGGCCACCAAGGGCCATTAGCCCTTGGCTGCGTGTGTGCTCTTAAAGGCTATTATCCACAAGCCCTTTAAAGCAAGTTACCCCAGCTTCGCCGCCAACACATCCGCCATTAAAATATCCGGCGCTTGCGATAACCACTCATCGGCTTTGCCCAATAACGCTTTGGCAAATGACCTGAATTACCGTATCGCTAACCAGCCCTTGGCATACATACACGGTTAGATGTCAGGTGCATCGGGATTACGGGAAAATAAATCACATAAAGGGGCATTGATATAATAGTTACTTCGCCCAATTTTTTGCTTTTCTAAAAAGCCCTTTTCAACTAATTTTTCAAGATACTTGGTTGCTGTTAACCGTGTAACGCCTAGGTCATTCACAACAAACTCTATTTTGGTGTATGGGTGCCTGAATAGGTTATTCAGTAAGTCTTGGCTATAAATCTTTGGCAGGTCGTGACGAATACCATGCTTGTAATTCATCATTAATACTTTGATCTGCTCAATCAGGTAAATAGTTTGTTTAGCTGTTTTCTCTATCCCATCAAGCATAAATAACAACCAACTTTCCCAATCATTATTGTCTCTCACTGCCTGTAATTTTTGGTAGTAATGGGCTTTATTACGAATGATATGGCGGCTTAGATATAACACAGGAAGATCTAACAGGTTTTGCGTTAACAAATAAAGAATGTTGAGAATGCGGCCTGTCCTGCCGTTACCATCGTAGAAGGGATGTATGCTTTCAAACTGAAAATGAATAATCGCCATTTTAACCAAAGGGTCACAATCAGATAACTCGTCATCATTCATATAATCGACCAAGTTTCCCATTAATAATTCAACCAGTTTAGGGTCTTGTGGTGGGGTATAAACAACCTCGCCAGTTTGTTGATTCTTAAGCTCTGTTCCCGGTAGTTTGCGAAGCCCCGCTTTATTTTTTTCAAGTGCTTGTTGAATATCAAGGATGTCACCTAGACGTACTATCTTAAACTGCCTAACTCGATCAAACCCTCTCTTGAGCGCGCCAGCATAGTCTTGTACTTCCTTAGCCGCTGGATTCAGATAGTCATTGAATAGACCAGCTTTGTAGAGTTCATCATGGGTGGTAACGATGTTTTCAACTTCAGAAGAATCCTTTGCTTCCTGCATCGTCAACGTATTAATTAGAATTGCTTCATTAGGGATGGAGGCAGCCACCCCCTTTAACTCAGCAAGGTATCGATGTGCAGAAGCGGCCTTTTTTAGAACCGATCTGGTTTCCAAGCTCCCTTCATCTTTGACAGGTAGCGTACTCGTTGTATATGCCATAAACCCTTACATAACCTCTGTATGCGCAAGTTTATGAAGAGAGGTGACACTCATATATCCTGCTCATATGTATATAAAATAGACTTTTATTATACATATGAAAGTAAACATGTATAGATTTTGTAAAAATTCATACATGTTACCTCGTTATGCTTAAAAAACAGGAAAAACTATAGATGGGGTTTATTGGGCCGTGATTATGGCCCCATGAGACTGACGGGCCACTGATCTGGCTAGCAAAGGGCATAACCCCTCTGCACCGTGCCTCTGTTGAACTATCTCAAACGCTTTTTACCCCAGCTTTTTACCCCAGCTTCGCCGCCAACACATCCGCCATGAAAAGGTCCGGCGCTTGCGACAGCCATTCATCGGCTTTGCCCAATAACGCTTTGGCAATGTCTCCGTTTAAATGAGCTTGGCGCCCTTCTTCGTTGGCAAAGGTATCAAAAATGCCAAAGCGGGTTTCACTTAACTTAAAGGCGTACCAGCTGGTGGTGCCTGCTTCTTGGTTGGCAAGCTCAATGGCACCGCTTAATAACGCTTCCACATCGGCGGCGTGTTGTGGTTTGGCTTCAATGTTGGCAAGAATGGCTAGCTTTGTGTTGTTCATAATGGGCTCTCTTGGTTTGTGTTAAGGAGTATCTACTATAGGGGCCGTGCCAAATGGGGGTGAGTGGCGAACTTGACAATAAACGTACATAATTCGCCATAAGCACTATTTTTAAAGGAAGCGCAGTAATGAGCCGTCATACCTTGGTGATTATGGCTTTTCATCAAACCTTGCCCTCTGGGTTAATGGGCATTGTTGACATGCTGGCGTTGGCGAATCTTAGCCAGCAGCACTGGCCTACTAACAGCCATGAAGCGGGCAATGTTAGGGTCAATCACACTGGCGCCGTGAGTAATAACCTTCTAGAGAATGCCCCTTGGCACCCTAGAGTATTAATTGCTAGCCAAGACGGAAAAGACATCATCGATGGGCAGGGCCGTGCCTTTAAACCCGATTGTGCCCTGCAGGATATTGATCACTGCCATGGTGTGTTAATTCCCGGTTTTGTGCCCTGTACTAATGGCCTGCCACCAGAAAAGGTTACCAGCAAGGCCTGCCAAAACTGGCTTAAACGCCAATATGACCACGGCGCATTAATGGGGGGCTCGTGCAGCGGGGCGTTTGTTTTGGGTGAGGCTGGGCTATTGAATAAACGCCGCTGCACCACCACTTGGTGGCTGCATTACGAATTTGCCAAGCGCTTTAGTGAGGCCAACGCCGCCTGGGGAAGTGCGCTAATTCAAGATGGCAACATTATTACTTCGGGAGGGCCCTTGTCTTGGGTAGATATTAGCTTGCGCATGATTCGCGAGCTAGCCGGGCCCGACGCGGCGAATAGGGCCAGCGATTTTGCCGTGGTGGATGCCGCCCCCCATTCACAAGACCGGTATATTCCCCAAGGGCACTTGATGTCGGCCCAGCCATTTTTAATAGAGGCTGAAACCAAAGTTCGCCAAAACATTCATGCGCCATTCAGTACTGTTGAGTTGGCTTCCATGTTGGCGGTGTCTGAACGCACCTTGCATCGCCGCTTAAAACAACTGTGTGGTGAGGCACCTAAATCTTTTATGGATAGAATACGCATGGACATGGCCAAAACCCTATTGCACACCAGTGATCAACCCATAGGCAATATTGCCTTAAACTTTGGTTATTCAGATGAAGCGGCGTTTCGGCGCCTGTTTCGCAAGCAAGTGGGCATGAGCCCCTCTGAGTACCGCCGTTGGCAAGGTGGGCGCCAATAAAGAATCAATAATACAAAATTGAAAACTTAGTCACTTAAAATATTAAGAAACCAAATAAAAAAAGTGAAAAGTGCAGTATTGGGGCTAAACACATGCCAGCCCCAATTTTCCTTTAAAAATAAATGGGCTAATTATTCTTCACACAAGGCTGCCATAAAATCACTTTCTAAAATGTCAGAGGCAAAACTGGTTTGTGTATAGGGTACATCGTTTTCAGTGCCACTAAAAACCAGATCATTTCCTGAAAGCGCAATAGCCACAATTTGTGAGCTGTATTCTTCATATACATCATCTTCTTTTTCTAAGTGGCGAATTTTAAAGTTGCCCTGACCTAAATCTTCAATGGTACTCATTACGCTATCAAACGTTTCATAACAGTTGCCAAAATTACTATCGTAAGAATAATCAATCATGTGACCATTGGCTTTAATAACCGTATATTCCTCTTCGCTTGAGTCATCTTCTAAAGGACTTTTCCAGGTGCCGATAATATCCTGAAAGGTGACAAATTCAGCTTGTTCTTCTTGCAACGAAGTGTTTTCAGTATCGCTGTCGCTACCACAGCCAGCCAAGGTGGCCAGTAATATTATTGGTAAGGTTCTCATTTAATTTCCCTTCTAGAGTTGATGAGTAAAAATAGCTATTATTATTGAAGTGGCATAACCACCATTTTAAGAACTTAAGCTAGTGCTTAAATTATTTTTAAAATAAATATTTACACTTAATGCAGATAGATAGCCGTAAAAAAAACAACAGGCTAATGCGTTGAATACCCCCTTCAAATCCCTCAAACACATTGCCCACAATCAGCACAAAGCTTGCTAGGTAGGCAATAATAGAGGCCATTGAAAATACAATTACTAAAGGGTGAAATTTCATTTTTTTAAGAGGGGAAATTAACAAAAAAATCCCCACAGGTACCAATATGGTAGAAAACAAACCAGACAAATTATGAATACTTTGTGAAACTGAAATATCCCCTGTAACAGGGCAACCAGCATCGCAAGGAAAAAAAGCAGTCACCAACCAATCAAGTGCAGAAAAGCACAGAAAGAATAAAGCAATGGTGACTCTTTTGGTTTTCCCTAACGTTTGTTTAAGGCCCAGAATAAAAAATAAGGTAACCAGCCCTAAGGGCACAAATCCAAGGTAACCGATGGTGCTAGCATATTGGCTGCCACTTTGATTAAGTTCACTTACAAAGCTTTTGGCATGACTGAATTCACCCTGATAGTAACCGGCTATAAATATCACAAAAGCGCTCATGAGTGCTGCTAATACACCGCTTAAGGCCAATACTCTTGGCAATTTATTAAACATTTTTAAAACCTAGTATTTAGTATTTCAAATATTTTTATGAAGCACTTCAATATAAAAATAAACTATACAGCCAACACAAACTCAACTTTTAATCACCATGATAGCGGTGCTATCAACACGGTATAAAGTGAGCAATAAAATAAGCAAGGGTTAAGTAAAGATAAACAGAGCTCACTGTTCACGGTTAAATACTAGGGTTAACCAAGGCCCACTGAGTGTTAACTATTTTTAACATCAGCGGGCCGACTTTTTTATTTTCAATGAATTACTCGGTTAACAAACCCACATACTGACAACACTGAGTTAGTGCTTTTACCGCTTCTGCCTTACTTAACGAAAGCCCACGGTTACTGCCCGCTGCACTGCCAACCGAAGTAGACGAACCACCAGAGCCAACCGATACCCCAATAGATACAGATACATCGCTGCTTAACTCAATATATTGAGTTTCACCAGACACTATCGACACAGGAAAAGAAGTAGAGGGCATGCCAGATAAGAATGGCCAATCAATGGTCACATCATGCTTACCCTCACTTAGCTCAATCCAAGAAAAAGTATCATTAGGTAATTCAGCAGTGGGCATGCCATCGATTTCCACTTGCATATTGTATAAATAAGGTTTGGTGGTTTTTCGAAAAACCACCAACACGCCTTTATGATCGGTGGCCACCGGCATATTAACATCTGAAAACTTAGGGGCCGAAGACGGTGCCGTCGCACAGGCAGTAAGCAGCAAAATTGAACAAAAAATAATTATTGTTTTAAACATAGTTATCCCTTAAAAATATTAATTTACCAGCCATGGGTTTATTAAGAATGATTAATCGATGATCAACTTTTTTAATAAAAATAAACCAGACTAAATTTTAAAGGGAACCGGTTAAAAACAAACGAACCAAAAGGACCATTCATTGCCATAACTTTGTGACACGCATCACACTTAGCTTTTAATCAATTATATTAAGGCTCACTTTTAACGTTTAAGCCAAGGGCTAACTGCAGTACGTTTATAAACAATAAAAACTCACTTTTATTATTCAACATGAATATGAATAAAATCTTTAACCTTAAAAAATTGTGAAATATTCATACCAAACATGCTTTTAAAAGTACGGCTTAAATGGGGTAAATCAGAAAATGAGGCTTCGTACGCGGCGTCGGTAATGGATTTTCCTGCCAATATAAGCGTAATGGCACGCAGCAGTCTTTGCCAAAGAATGTAGCGGCGCAATGTGACTCCGGCTTGCTCCACAAATAAATGGGATAAACGGCTTTTTGAAAGAGGCACCTGAGCCAGAATGTGATCAACTTCTTCAGGGGAGGTACTGGCATTTATTAACGATAACAGTTTCTCAATGCGTGCATCTTGCTCGCTAATGTCTACATCACTTACCCATTGATTAAAAAGGCTCAATAAAGTTTTACTTAGCTCGCTAATGGCTTGAGGTTGCTTGCCCAACATTAATAGCTTTCCATAATAGGCTTCAGGAATTTCCATGGGATTTTTTGTGGCGTTGAAACGCTTTAAAAGCCGCTGTGTTATGGCGCTTTGCGCATCTAATAAAATGGTGAGCTGCCAATGATTATTCGAGCGAACACAGTGGGAGACATTGGGCGGAATAATGACGCATTTATAGTTTTGTATTTTATTTTGGCAATGCAGCTCAAAGCTGCCTTCAAAATCTAAGGTAAGCTGAGCGGCATGGTGTTGATGGTTTTTTGCGCTTATGGCATTGCGAAAAATCGCCACCATGGTGGGCATGAAATGCATAATGGCCAAGGGACTGGGGTGGCTTATGGAGGAAAGACTCATTCAATACTCGTTATTTAAACCCTGTACAAATGGCCAATTTACCATATAGGCCAGCAATAGATGATAACAGGGCGCGGGCTTTATTTGTTTTCATTCAAACTTATTATTGCCTAAACCTGGCTAAATTAACGGTTGCTTCAGTTTGCTTAAGGGGTTACGGGTTATTGGCTGTGCATTTTGTAATCACTCATTAAAATTCAACCATCTATTGCATGGTTTAGCTTAGCTGTTTTGTTCAAGTACCTTTTGCTAATTTTATGATCTTATATTGCTCATTATTTTTAAAATATGAAGGACGTTAATGATGAAACGACTTAGCTACTTGATGGTATTCATTGCCATAATTTTGATTAGCGCCATTAGCTACAGCTTTCATGTCTCAACCCCCTTATATGAGGATACACTCACCCCTTCCCAAATAAGTACCATGGCCATCGCCCCAGCTGAAGAAGCCCTCACCTTTGCTCGTGCTAACTTGAACGGAGAAGCCACCGTTTTACTGGTGAAAAAATATGAAAACAACCAGTTAACGGGTATTAATGTAAACCAAGCCATTGCAAACACTCTTTCCAATCCAAACTCCCACCCAAACACAGACCCCATAGAAATATTCAACCAATTGGGCTATGCAGCTTTACAACAATTGCTCGCTAATAATAATGATGGTCATTCGATTACCGTGGCACTTAGTGAGCTTATTGTTCCCATTAATACCCAATTAGATAATATTGGTGTGGGGGGCAATTATGTAGAGCACGTTGAAGAGTCGGGCCTTACCCAAAAATCTGTATTTGTTTTTCCAAAAAAAGTACAACCCACCTTATTTAACTCTTCAATCAACGGCCAAATTCACGGTCGCCTAGATTATGAAGTGGAACTGGGGCTGGTGCCATTAAACGATATTAGTATGAATGACGCACCACCGAAATATTTTGGATTTATTTTATGTAATGACTTCACCGATCGCTTAACTTTAGTAAAAGACATTAACCAAAGCCTTCCCATGGGCACCACAGGCTTTGCCCTTGCCAAAAGCCAGCCAAATTTTTTACCCGTGGGCAATTTATTTGTTATCCCCAAAAATCATAAAACATTTTTAGAAAAAGTAGAAATGAAGCTATATGTAAACGAACGCTTGCGCCAACATGAAACTGCCGCCAATATGCGCATAAAATCCATAGATATTTTAGAGTTAATATTTAACAATAAAGACCTTTCCTTTAATTCTGGTGATCAGTCGTTAAACTTACTCACCAACAATAAAATTTCCAAAGGCACCATTATTTTATCCGGCACCCCTGCTGGGGTAATATTTAGAATAGCCAATGTGTTAAACCCCATGGTGTATTTGCAAGAAGGTGACAAGGTCACCATTCAAGCCAACTACCTTGGGGCGGTTGTTAATGAGATTTTGTAAAGAGCGCAGTGGCGAATACTCTAAAATGTTATTTTAAGATTTGATTATTGTCTGTGTATATCCTGATATATACAGAGACAGTAGCGGCTACGAAAAAAGGCAGTCATTTCATTTTTAACCTCAAATAACGGTGAGAGATCTAGTGCTTGGTACTTGAGGACTGAGCCTAGTCGGCACACATTTAATCACGCACTTTTTCGCTTACCCTACAGTGCTTTTATTTATCCCAATAAGCCATGCGCTCACCTTTAATTACCCATTAACTTGATCTTACTAAATAGCCCTTCATAGATAGTGGTTTGGGATGACTTTTGCTATCCTGTGCGCCGTTCAGATTGCCAAGCAATTGAACCATGAAAACCTGTGAATCCATCGGCTAGGGGCCACCCTTGAAAGGCTGTATTTAACATATCAGTAGCGTTTCAATGCAGACTCTTTTTTATCGGACAAAGATGGATATCCACAGGCTTATGCGCCAAGACATAATAAGCAATATAATCACCATTTCGTAACCCTTTGATTTAATAGAGTTAAGATGACAAAAATAACCAAAGCCCCCGCCAAATCAAAGGCCAATCAAAACGCCGACACTGCTGTTACGCCATGATGCAGCACTACCTAAGCGTTGATTTGTAAGGATTTTATTTTTAACTAAATTAAAAGTTACATCATAGGTTACACTTTTCTCAAAAAAGTCAATCTATTGCCTCTAGTGTTCGATGCACTCCCGTTGTTCTATAAACTCACCTTTGATACCGCCATGGTTTAATTAAATATCTGAGTCAACAGATATATAACGATTATTAGAAAAAGATCAGTTTAAAATACTCGCTAACAGTTTAACGAGTTGGTAGATACATTATTTACTTAGTATAACTCTTTCAACAATTCATTATGACTTAGTAATTCTCTTTAGATTACCTGTACCAAACATACTTGGGATGGGGTAATAATAAAAAGCATTGCCTCCAATCACCTCTACGATTTCAAAGTCGGAGACTGCATCACCATAACTGCTATTTTTTTTGAAATTACTTTTTCTATGGAAAGTAATGTCATTTCGTCTGTGCTTCATTTCACGATAAATATGACCCCCTCCATAAAGCCCAGGGTTATTTCTATCATCAGGAAAAGTTAATACTAAGTAAAATTTCTTTCTAAATGTCCCTGCTATATGAAAACCCACTATAAATAACAGCCCTGACTCAAATTTATAAATTTTACTGCACTTAACGCCACCTT
>OJBI01000163.1_pt1 | contig 15868 bp, 16 predicted proteins | sample 1590541 | NCBI WGS metagenome assembly OJBI01 (sample SAMN05416871, study PRJEB24817) | seawater metagenome | isolation source: Sea water | place: Canada:Atlantic | collected 2013-11 | reverse complement strand
GTACTATCGCACTGTTACTAATAATCAGGAAATCAAACTTTGCTCTACTTAAGAAAGCCTTTCGCTAGGGATTTAGAGGAAATAAAATCACTTTATGAAATAAGTGGTTCGTTGCACCTTCCTTGGTCATACCCTCCTAATGACTACACTTCATACTTATCTGATGGTGGTAGGTATTTCATATGTCTTGAAGAATCTGACGAGATTGTTGGAACTTTCAATATATCAGGCATTATAAGGGGGCCTTTTCAATCAGCCTACTTGGGTTATGAGGTGTTCTCTCCATACAATGGTAAAGGCTTTATGAGTATTGGCTTAAAGTTAATTATCAAAGAAGCATTCGGCCCGCTTAATCTTCATCGTCTTGAGGCTAATATTCAGCCTGAAAATGAGGTATCTATAAAGCTGGTTTCTAGTGCGGGATTTGTTAAAGAGGGGTTCTCAAGAAATTATCTTAATATAGGCGGGCAAGGCTGGAGAGACCATGAACGCTGGGCATTATTAAATGAAAATTGGTATGAAGAAAATTCATAAAAAGCAAATTTACTGACCGAAGTACTCGTTCTATCGGCTGTTAGAATTACGCAGGCGTCATGAAAGCTATATTATTATCAGTGATAATTGTTCTTTAATTTAATATTTATTCAATGAAGATAATTGACTGTTTTGGCGCTATTAGAAAAGTCCATGTGACAGGTAAATATTTGAAATTTGCAGAAAGTAAATCTTTTGGCCCAAGATATAACGGCAATTCAAGCATTCCTTTTGGAGTTCGCATTTATATCAATCCTTCAATTGGTATTACGCTATTTTAAATAATTTAAACAATAATATTAAATACACACCCCGCGAGCGCTTATTTATTTCAGGGGTTATATAGGCATTGTGCCCAGGATAACTAATTTAATGCCTGAACCTGATCCAACGAAAATTATAACCTTTACAACCCAGAAAAATCTTGGTCAGTGGCTTGAAATAAATCACGCCACTGAAAGTGAGCTGTGGGTAAAGATATTCAAGAAAGGGACAGGGATTGCAAGCGTGACTTGGGACGATGTGGTGATTGAGTCCCTGTGCTGGGGCTGGATTGATAGTATTAAGAAGTCCCTAGATGACAAAGCCTACATCCAGCGGATCACTCCCAGAAAAGCGCGAAGTAACTGGTCGAAGAGAAACAGGGCCCACGTAGAGCGATTGATAGGCGAAGGTAGAATGAAAGAGCCTGGGTTTGTACATGTTCGCGCTGCTAAAGAAGACGGTAGGTGGGAGAACGCCTACGCAGCAAGTGAAATGGAAGTGCCAGCAGATTTCTTAGCCGCATTGCAGAGTAATCCGAAAGCGAAGCAGTTTTTTGAAACACTCACTAAATCGAACCGTTATGTTATCGCCTATGGACTGACGAGTGCGAAGAAACCCGAAACCAGGCAAAGACGTTTTAAAAAATTCATAGATATGCTTGTTAGCGAAATAAAGCCAAGTTAGTTATTCAAATTAAGACAGGTATAAAAATGTAAGCCAAGCGCCTGTTTTATAACTGGGTCTGCTTGTCACAATAAATGTGATGTAAACCATAAACCGCCCCAAAGCGGACGTTTTATGGTTTATAAACAATGGCTTGGTTAATCTGCTTCATCTTCTCTGAACTCTAAAATATCACCCGGCTGACATTCAAGCGCTTTGCATATGGCATTAAGTGTGGTCAGGCGTACTGCTTTGGCTTTACCTGTTTTTAAGATAGATAAATTTTGTTCGGTAATACCAATTTTTACGGCTAATTCGTTAGAGCGAATCTTTCGTTTGGCCAGCATTACATCTAAATTTACAACTATGGCCATAAGCGTTTATACCCTGATAATAAGTGACTGCTTTTATACATTTATTCTAAACCGTGTGAGCTTGTTCGTGTTCTAGCTTGGCAGCTTCATTCATGACCCAGGAAATTAGAATAACTAAAGCACCCATGATTAATGTGCTTACATTTTCTGATCCAAATTGAAGCGATAACATGTGTTCACCAGGAGGGTTATACATGGTTAATGCCAAGCTTAGGAAGGGAGTTTTGATGATGCAGGCGAAAACAAAACCGATAATGCTGAAGCCTATTCGTTGAAAACATTGAACGTTTTTCTGAGTGAAGACAATGCCTTTTTCATAAAGAGAAAATAACGTCTTTAAATTGAAAAGCCCATAAATAATAACGGCATTAGGGATGAGGCTGCTTAAAAAAGCCAATAGACGAGTCTCAATGGGAAGAGTCTGGGGCGTGGGTACAGGCAGTTGAACCGTAAAACCAATGGGTAGGTGGTTGAAGCTCAACCAGAACAATAAGTCTGCTAGGGGAGTGATAAAAATAAGAGCTATAAATAGCACTTTAAATTTCCCGCTAACGGTTTGAATTCTGTCTAGATTATTGGCTTCCATTACTATTACTCCGAATGATGTATGGAGTGATAATAGCTTTTATTAGTTATTAAGCAATAAGAAATGATCGTTTTACGATAAATTAATCCTTTGGTATGGCGCAGTAATTCTATTTTGAAGCGCCCTTATTTTTTTAAAATACCCACTAAGCTTCATAAACCATCTGATCTACCCAAACACCCACCCCGTTATATTCAGCTAACAGCGAGGACTGCTTTCTAAAACCTTGTTTTAAATAAAGGTTTTTGGCAGGAGTGTTGGAGGACACCACCTGTAATGTCATGGGGAGAGGGCGATGGGTTAACGCATACTTTAATAGCTGTGTGCCAATGGCTTTGCCTCTTTCATTTGGGTGAACAAATAGGCTGCTAATTTCCGACTGATGAATGGCCACGTAGCCCAGTACTTTATTTTTTCCATATACAAATATTTGGGAATTCTGAAATAGACTAAAGCGCTTTGTGTCTTGGCTAAGTGGAATTAAATTGAATTCATTTGCCTCAAATATCAGCTCATCCAATTTTCCTTGGGCATAGATATTTGAAACTTGAATGAAGTCATCTTCGGTGTAAGGTCGAATATTCATAGGATGCTTGTTGATATGTGTATGAGCTTATTGAAGTGGATTAATTTACATTTTTCATGAATTTTGAGTAGTAGGTGTATCATTGGAAATTACATTTTATTAAATGAATTTTGTGACTAACCTATTACGAGCCAAAAGCCTCGTGATAGGTTACACCTAGGGGGGGTAAGTTTTCAATTTTTTTTAGTTTACTCCGATAGTTTGCTGGCCTGTAAAACGATAGTAGCCGTTATCCTCTTCTGCTTTAATGTGAGTGCTGTTTTCACCGTAATATTGTCTTCTTAATGCCTCCAAGTTGCCCTCTAGCTCATGGCTTGGGGAATTGCTCACCAAGGATGCCCTAGCCTGCATATAGCCTTGGCCAGTTTGCCAACGCTCAGCTCTTGACTCATCTAATATTTGCCAGCGATTAATGGCGGCTTCTTCCATGCCCATGCTAATCCGAATTTCAGTAAGGCTTTGAAGCTGCTGTGCTTTAGAGAGTACTTGTAGTTGTTGCTGGACGGAATTCATGGTTAAAAACTGATTAACTAACTGTTGCCGATTATGTTGTATTTCAGTCTGAGCCGCTTCTTTGTAAATATGACTAAGGCCAGATTGATAACTTTTTAGTTTTTCCTTTAGGGTTAAATTGTGGTCTGCATCTATGATTGTAATGTGTTGCTGCAGTTGATGATTAAGCCGCTCCGAGGCCCAAATAATATCTGCATCCTCGCCAAATAACTCGCGGCGTTTCTCCCAAAGTAATTGCCTGCGTTCTACATCACTTAATAAATTTAAATGAGCATGCAGTTCACTGCCCCATGTATGGTAGATCATTAAGGCACTAAGGCGTTCTTGCAAAATTTGATGCATTTGTGGAAATGCCTCGGCCATTATTAATTGTAAAAAGGCTTGGCAGTTATCTGTGTTCTCTTTTTTGCAATGAGCCATGAGCTTTTCTAACAGATTAATTTGTATACTTGGGTTACTTATATTGCCTGAATATTGTGAACGCAACGCCATGGCGAAATCTAAAATGGTTTGTGAACTATGCTTTTTAGGGTGAATAATACTTGAAGTTGGAAAATCGAGGGTGACATGATCTGGATGAAGCCTGCTGGGTTGACTGTCTAACAGCATGATTGAATTGGGCGTATTAGCGTTTGATTTTTCATAAATAAACCAGCTTATCAAAGCGAGTAGAGTAAGCATAATGACCCCTGTTTTCCAGTTTAACATTGCGGGACTAATTATTTTTTCCACGTTTGGTGTTGTCCATTTATAGGTTTAAGAAATGAAAAAAGCCAGATTAGATTTTTGTGATTATTAGTATGTAACCTAATCTGGCTTTAGGTGAGCATGCAGTGATTATGTAATAGTGGCTTTTTTTAAATTAATAGAGGAGCCCTTAATATCCTAGGCTTGCAATATAATGGGTAATGGCTGCGTAAAATTCCATTTCATCAAAGGTATCTGGCCCGACACCAATCACATCTAAGTGGTCTTGATCAAATACTCCTTCCATACTGGTCATTTGAACTTCGTTAGGATGGTTAATATCGCTTACATAGCCTAAATCGTTTCGCTGAGAGATCTGATTGAATCCAAAAAACTTTTGTGTGTATTCTAGGCGGTAACCTTGTTGCATGGAGTTAAGGCCCACAATGCCGTCATCATCTCGATCACTAATATCACCATCACCTTGTCCAGCGGCTCCATCATTGTCGCAATCATCAATGCAATATCCGTCGGCATCTATATTCCAATTGGTTTGCCAGAATAACCAAAAACCAGGGTTTAAGTTCATGGCAGACTGGGTGGCGAGTATTGAGGCGGAATGCTCAATGGCACGGGTGTCTGATGGATAAAGTTCGTTGAAGTATTTGTTGCCGGTCGTCATGCCATCGTTAGGGTCTATATCGTCATAGATAAATTGTTTGGCCACCGCTGTGGTGTCGTTGTTGCCATTGTAAATAGCATTGCCGTAATAGCCGGCGAAAAAATCCACCAAGGAGTTGCCATAATTTTCATAGGCGTATTTTAAAACCGGCGTGCCACGGTGCGGGGATTGAATGCTAATATGCGACTTAACCACAGGGTAGCCCTTTCTTAACTCCAATTCATGGGCGGCTTTTCGGCTGTCTACACCTCCTTGAGAGTGCGAGACAATATTGACATATTCCGCACCACTGGTGGCCATGTAGCTTTCAATGTTATCTGCCAGTTCTGTACCCCTATATACGGAGTCTTGAAATGGAGTAACGGAGGACACAAAACTTTGTTGGTTTTTATCTACATGGCTATTGCAACTGAATTCTAGGAATCTATCGCAAGTATCCAGCACAAAAGTCCCGTAGTCATTTCCCCAGTAGTCGTACCCTAATACATTGTCATATCCTCCCATACCATGGGCAAAAACAATGGGATAGAGGGTTTTATCTGCATTGGCGGCATGTAAATTGGTGCAGCCAGAAGTAATTAAAATGGCGGCGGAAATGGCCCTTATATTTTTTATTCTTATCATTTTATTCCCTTTTTTTAATGCATTACGTTTATGGCGTTAAAATCATCTAAGTGCCATTCATTGAGGTTTGCAGCCAATGGAAAGGAGTGGCTGTGTAATCCCTGAAAACTATAATGCCATTGACGAATATTCACCCCCCATGACTGGGCCAAGTTTTCTGGCAAATAGGCCAATATTATTTAGCAAGGGGGTTTGGGAGGGGGATAAAAATGTGAGGCTAGGCCAGGCAAAGAGCTATACGTTAGAATGGCCAAAAAGGTTGTATCAATTATTAAAGGCTCTTATTTAAAACAATTATTTAAAACAATTGTTCAAAGACATTATGTTTAAATTACTTTTTAGAATTATTGAATGAAATCAGCCGATAATGAATAAAGGGGCCTAATAGTGCTGTTAAGCGAGGTAAGTAGAATTTTTAGAATGGGCCGTTTTTCGAAACTGATTGGGGGTTAACCCTGTGGTGCGTTTAAATAAGCTGCCAAAGTAACTGATGTCTTCATAGCCCACTGCGTGACTGACTTGGCTGATGGCCAGTGCATCGGCTTTTAATAATATTTTAGCTTTTTCAATGCGCAATCGTTGTTGATAGCCTAAAGGTGTTTCACCGGTGGCGATTTTGAAGCGTCGTTTTAATGAACGTAAACTAATCTCAAAGCGTTTTGATAACGTTTCAAGATCGGTTGATTTTGTAAAGTTTAGCTCCATCCATTGCTGAATTTTAAGCACAATTTTATCACCATGATGTTTTTCACCATCGAAGTCTATTAATGGGGATTCATAACCGCGGCGAAAGTCTGCTACAAAATTATCTTCCAATATTTTAGCCAGTTTCTTTCCCCATAAATGCTCGATTAAGTGTAGCCCTAAATCCATGGCGGAGCTTAAGCCTGCACTGCAATATATGTTGTCTTCGGCGGTGATATGCTGTTGTCGGCAGACATTAATCTTGGGGTAGTTTTTCTCAAGTTTATTAATATACATCCAGTGGGTGGTGGATCTTTTACCATTGAGTAACCCAGCTTCAGCCAAAAAAAATACCGCAGTTGCATGAGCCACCAATATGGCACCATTTTTATACTGTTTTTGTAACCAATGTATAAAATTATTTTGTTGTTTAAGAGTGGCTTCTATATCTCCCCAAAAAGGTGGAATCATGACCAGCTGGGTTTCTTCTATATCATCAATACCTTTATGAATTTGTACGGTTAAATCGCCTTGGGTGAGAATAGGCTCGCCATTTACAGAAACCAATTCAATGGTAAAATCTTTACCATTGAATTTCATGAGGTTACTTAATAGCGCATATAAATCTGTGGTGATGCCCAAGGATGTTCCTAACACACCATTGCAGGCTACTAAGGTTACGTGAGAAACAGTAGGTGTTTTGTTGGTCATGGTATTTTTTATTATAATAATTTTACTCTACAATACGGTTAAACTAGCCTTAATGCCATGATTTAATTTGACGCTATCTTTCTGTAAATACCGTTAATTTCCCTTCACGTTAACAGCTCGAAATTAGTGTGGGTTATCATTTTTTAGATACCACAGGCTGGCGCTGTTAAGGGTGTCATATCTTGTTTTCTGGCTACTTGCCCGCTAAGTGTTAAACCTGTACAACGGGTGCTCTTTAAGTGGTGCTATGGGTATTGAAAAGTGGAAATGAATAAACGCGGGTTCATTAAAGGATTCTTACTTATTTTGGTGGGAGGCAGTATTTTGAGTGCCTGTATTATGGGGGGCTATGCTATTTATAATAAGCGCGATGTATTGGCAGCCCAATGGCATTTTTCAAATGGGCCATTTAAATTAATGGCAGTAGAAAAACAAGCCGGGCAAGTGGTGGTTAAGTTATTAGCCAGCCTTGAACAGGCCGATATGGATGTGATCACTTACCGAAACTGCCCTTATCAAGATGAAACTATTTGGGATTACCAAACACGTAACAACATTTCCCTTGCTTATTTTATTACCACGCCAGCGTTAGGAAATGCACCGCGTTTAAATAAAAAAGTGAATAAGGTAAATAATAAAGTTGAAGAAGAGGTGGCTTATACACAGGTGGCGATCACCATTTGTGACAGTAGCTGGAGTGTTTCAAAAGAAGTTAATGTATTGTCAGCGATGGATAAACCTTAAATTTCACACTGATTTATCTAACTTCCCCAATTTAACTAAACGTAGGTTGGAGACACTAAGCAAATCAATGTGAAAAAACTGAGCTGCCCTTATGAACGTGACAGCTCTTTTTAGGGCAGGTTAGAAGCGGGTATTTAATTGAACCGAAACTATGTTGGCGTTGCCTTCAGAGGTTCCGGTGAAAGTACTTTCAAGCCCTGGAACGCTATTAAACTCTTCCGTGACATCTACTTCTTCACCATCTATGTAGGCGTAAGCCACGTCTATATCAAACATTTCGTTCACGGCAAAGTTGGCCCCTGTGCTGTACCAAACACGGTTGGAATCTGGAATACTCAGTGAACGATACTCAGCTTCAACAGGAGACTCGTCATAGGCAAGGCCTGCACGTAATTTAACCGCCGGATTAAGTTGGTAGGTGGCACCAATTGAATAGCGATAAGAATCTTCCCAATATTCATCTTTAATATGCACGGTTCCGATACCATCAATGTCACCTTCTAGCTTTTCAAAGGCGCTCCATTGGGTGTAGTCGATACTGGCACTTAATTGAAGTGCATCGTTTAACTGATGCGCGATAGATAAATTAGCTAACGCCGGTAAATCTAATACCAGTTCACCGTCTCTGATGACAGTGGTACTGCCCGTTGCAAGACCGGTTGCATCACCTTCTAACTTTACTTCAAAACCTGAGCGGTAGCTAAAGCCCACCATGGTGGCCGAACTTGCTTGCCAAGAGATGCCAGCGTTCCATCCGAGGTCGGTGCCGTCCCCTTCAAGGGAAAGTAAATCATCACCCCCTGCGACATCGGGCATTGAGGTGGCAAATTCTGCGCTGGCTATAAGGTAATTTAGACCAAAACCTAGGCTTACCTCTTTGTTTAATTGGTAGGCAAGGCTTGGGTTGATGTTAATGGTGATAACCGAAGCGGTGTCGGCAAATTCACTGCCTGTGAAGTCATCATCATATTGGCTTTCTAAACCAAAATTGGTAAAGGCACCAATACCCAAACTAACCTTCTCATTAATCGGGTGAACGTAAAAGATAGAAGGAATGACAACACTGGGCACCACATCGCCTTGACTGACGGTTGAGGCAAAGGCTCCTGTTTTTTCGCCATCTATGGCCACATCAGGCTCAACGTAGTTTATGGCGGCGCTAAGAGTTGGCTGCTTAAGTTGTGTCATAAGGGCTGGGTTACTGGCAATGACACTGGCGTCACCGGCTATGGCGCCATCACCTGCATTAGCGCGACCTATGCTCGCGGCACTGTGTTCACCAATTTGAAAGCCTGCGGCCATAGCGGTGTTTGTGGTGGCCAAAAGGGCGCTTGCTAGGGCAATGGATAGCGGGCTTTTAACAAACTTAGTCATATACATCTCTTTTTTATTCTACAGGTCAAAGTTCGGGGTAGGGGAGCACAATACCGCGTGGTTATTGGGCTGTCGGCCAGTCCAATAGGTTTGGACTGTCCAAATACATTGGTAATAGTCTTAAATTATTGGCAATGGGTAGCAGTAAGTGCGGCGAACTTTGACTAAAATAGAGGGTCATAGGCGATTGATTCATGAAACCAGCGAGGTGGCTGGTTAATCTCTGTGGTACTTGTTTTCGCTCAAGGAATGAATAAGCAGGTTAATAATTGATTTCTTGAAGGATTTTTATGCTATTTACCCTGAGTGTATTAGGGGTTGTGCAATGTGCCTTAGGGGCTCTGGCCATGCTATTTGTAATAGATCGCTGGCACTTGTCTCATCGGTTAATGCTGGTGGTGATTAGCTTAATTGGCCTAAGCTTTCTGCGCGGCATGTTACTTCAAAATGGCACCTTAAAGATTGGTGCTCCTTTAGTGTTATTAACCATGATGCTGAGTTTGAGCATTATGCCGGTTATGCACCTGTTTTTAAGAAGCCTGTTAAATCCAAAGTTTACGCTAAACGCCCTTAATGCTTTGCATTTTATCCCGGCCACTTTAGTGGTTCTGTGGTGCATTGGCCAAGCTTCAAATGTGGAGCGACCTAGCGTTGTCAATGTCTTAGAGCTGAGCTTTTATGAGTTATTCGAAGTTACCCATGGGGTCGCTAACCTCATGCTGGTTTTCGCAGGGCTGCAATTATTGGTATATGTGTATTTGAATTGGCGAATAATTAAAGACAGCGAAGCTCAGTCAGAAGCTTATGTGGTGAGTTGGGCGTGGCGAATTCACAAAGTGAATGTGTTAGCGGCCTTGGTACTCTTTTTTATGATTGCGGCTTCACTTTTGAAGGTGGATGTTCCGTTAAGCGCCACGGTGGCGTTGAGCATTATCAGTAAATTGGTATTTCTTATTCTGGGGTTTGTTTGGTTTCTTATTCTGCTAAAAGAGACACTTAATAAACAACATAAAAGTAAGCAAGGGGCCAGTGAGTCTGAAGATGTCATTTACAATGATGGTCAAGGAAGTCGCTTAGATAATAATCAGCAGGCTTGTGGGTTGATCCCCCCAAAATATCAAAAGTCAGGTATCTCGAAAGAGCGTATGAAAATACTCCATGAAAGGGCCATGGGGGCCTTGCAACATGATCATCTATTTTTAAACAATGAATTAACCTTGTCTTTACTGGCCGATAAAATTCTTTGCAGTGCCCATCACTTATCTCAGGCTATTAATAGCATTGAACATAAAGGCTTTAACGATATTTTAAACAACCTACGGGTGGCTGAGGCCAAGCAACAGCTTATTAATCGGCCTGATAAAACCGTCACCGAGATCGCCATGGATTCAGGGTTCAATTCTAAATCTTCTTTTTATGCCTTGTTTAAAAAAGCCACCGGGCAGACTCCGGGGGCCTTTAAAAAACAGCACCCGGTGTAAGAGAGGGATGGGCTAATCAAGAGGGTTAAGCTTGAACTTTTGCTAAACCATTGGTGGTTTTAGCAATGCAATGTTCAGGGGTAAAGCTGTGTGGAGATGACTCGGCCATTTCTTGAATGAATCGCTGAGGAATGTTATCCCCTAAAAGACACCCTTCTACAGGGTAAGGGTAAATTTCATCGTAACGGCGAATTTTAGTTTGGCTAATGCGCCTGAAAATATGAGAGCGATTTAGTTCGTTAGAATGAAGCATGCCAGAAGAGGCAACTATTTCCATGGTGGCTTTCACTGTGGCTGCATGAAAACGAGCAATACGTTGTGCTTTATTTTTAACCACTAAACCCCCTGCTAATACTGGGTTTTGAGTGGCTACCCCCACTGGGCATTCATTGGTGTTACAAATAAGGGACTGTACGCAGCCCAGTGCGATCATCATACCGCGGGCGCTGTTGCAGGCATCGGCACCCAGTGCAATATTTTTAACCAAGTGAAATCCGGTGAAAATTTTGGCACTGGCAATAATTTTAATGTCTTTCTTTAAACCAAATCCTACTAAGGCGTCGTGCACAAAACTGAGGGCTTCTCGTAACGGCATGCCTACTGAGTTAGAATATTCTAAAGGTGCGGCACCTGTGCCTCCTTCGCCGCCATCTACAGTTATGAAATCTGGGCGAATACCTGTTTTCACCATGGCTTTACACACGGCAAAAAACTCACTTTTTCTGCCTACCGATAATTTAAAACCGATGGGTTTTCCGTTTGATAATTCCCTTAATTCTTTTATAAAGTTCATCATTTCTATGGGGTTAGAAAAAGCACTGTGAGTGGCTGGTGAGTTTACTTGGGTGCCAGCTTCTACGGCGCGAATTTCTGCAATTTCTATGGTGTTTTTATCCGCTGGTAATATTCCCCCGTGACCGGGTTTTGCACCTTGGGATAATTTAATTTCAATCATTTTAACCGTGTCTTTATTGGCAATCTTTTTAAAAGAATCGGCGCAAAAGTTTCCAAGACTATCGCGACAGCCAAAGTAGCCTGTACCAATTTGCCACACCAAATCGCCTCCTGCTTCTAAGTGATAAGGGCTAACACTGCCTTCGCCTGTATTGTGAGAAAAATCGCCGATTTTTGCCCCTTCATTTAAAGCGCGAATGGCATTATTGCTAAGCGCCCCAAAGCTCATGGCAGAAATATTTAAAATACTGGCTTCGTAGGGTTGTAAACAGGCAGGCCCACCAATGGTAATTCGAGGTTTAAGTTCTTCCCCTTTAAGGTGCTTGGCAGAAAGTGAATGGCCAATCCATTCATAACCCACTCTTTGTGTGTCTACCTTGGTGCCGTAAGGAGTGGTGTCGCGCGTACCTTTAGCGCGCTGGTAAATAACCGACCGAAACATGCGATTAATAGGCACACCATCGGTTTCGGATTCAAAAAAGTACTGACGTAAAAATGGACGGATAAACTCCATGACCCAGCGTCCACGGCCAATGACCGGAAAGGTTCGCCATAAAGCATGCCTTTTCTGATGCATGTCATACATACCCAGTAAAATGATAGGAGCCACTACAGAAAAGGCCCACAGCATACTGGGGTAAAACAAAGAAATAATTGAAATGAGGGCAACAGAAATAACACTGATAAAAATAAAATAGTGTCTCATGGGGTGTACTTGCCTTTTAAAATCAATTGAGTGCAGTTTATATTGTAATGTTCCTATAAACAAAGACCATTTTTACTCCAAATAGTGCAGCTAAACATTTATATGGGGAATTTTTTATATGTAAAATGCCAGTGAAACACTTTATTGTTTTACTGGCTATTCATAGTCTTTAATACTTAAATATTTAACAGGGACATGAAAGCCTCGGGATAGCGAGTGCCAGATACCTTCTGCGCACCAAAAGCCTCCCTCAGTTGCTTTAGTTCAGCTATGGATAAGCGAATATCAATGCTGGCTATATTTTCCAATAATCGTGACGCTTTACGCGTACCTGGAATAGGGATAATGTTGGCGTTAAGATTAAGTAGCCATGCCAGCGCCAATTGCGCAGGGGTACAATTCTTTTGCTGTGCCATGTGTTCGACCAAATGCAAAAGTTGTAAGTTTTGTTGGAAGTTTTTTGATGAAAATCTAGGCATGTGGGTACGCCAATCTTCCTGACTTAAGTCCTGAGGTTCCTTAATTGTTCCTGTTAAGAAACCTCTTCCTAAGGGGCTGTATGCGACTAAACCAATGCCCAGTTCTTGGCAGGTGGGTAAAATTTGTTGCTCTATGTCGCGACTCCATAAAGAGTATTCACTTTGCAAGGCACTGATAGGGTGAACTTGACTGGCTTTTTGTAATGTTTGCGCGCTGGCTTCTGATAATCCAAGAAAACGGACCTTACCCTCGACCACTAGCTCAGCCATGGCACCAACGGTTTCTTCAATGGGCACGTTGGGGTCGACTCTATGCTGGTAATACAAATCAATATAGTCCACTCCCAAGCGTTGTAAGCTAGCATCACAGGCCTGTTTTACATATTCAGGACGGCCATTTATGTTTCGAGCGTTAGGGTCTTCATCTCTTACGATGCCAAATTTGGTGGCAAGCTGAATGTCTTGTCGGTTAATGCCTGTTTCTTTAATTGTGGCAGCCAATAGACGTTCATTGGTGAAGGGGCCATACATATCAGCGGTATCCCAAAAGCTGACATTATTTTCATATGCGGCTTTTAAGGTATTCTTACAGTCATTTAAATTGGGGTGACCATAAAATTCTGACATGCCCATACAGCCTAATCCTATTGGCGATACCTTTAACCCTTGATTACCCAGTGCGATTTTTTTCATTTTAATCCTTTACTAACAAGTTAATCTATCGCGGTAGAGTATTAATGAAACTTAACCACTAGCGGTAGGCCATTTGTATTTATGCCTTGCCTATTCCTACAAACATGATTACAAAGTTTGTTCAAAATAAAGGGAATTGAATATGTTTGATCAAGGGGAGTGAAATCATGCTATTGCTTAATTCAAAACAAGAATTAATTAGTCACTTTAATGAGATTTTAAAAGTGGATGGTGTACAGCCTACTGCCATAGAAGGGTTGACTTTCATGCGCAGCAGTCAACCGTCAATACGCCAGTCAGTGGTTTATCAGCCGAGTATCTATCTTGTGTTACAAGGATCTAAAAAGGCTTATTTAGATGATGAGGTTTTTCATTATGACGCTTTTAATTATTTGGTTCTGACCGTGCCGTTGCCCATAGAAGCTCATGTCTTACATGCATCTGAGTCTGAGCCATATTTGGCATTACGTTTAAATATCGATTTAAATATGGTGAGAGAGTTACTCGTAGATATGCACTGTGATTCTACAAATTTACAAACCGTTAAACGAGGTATGTATATTTCACCCATTGAAAGTGGACTTTTAAATGGGTTTTCTAGATTAATTACGTTAAGTGATTCACAAGATTTAAATCATCAACGCATTTTGATTCCTATGATTAAAAAGGAAATCCTTTACTATGTGTTACGCACAAAGCAGGGAGAGTTATTAAGAACCATTGCACAAGGGCAGCGTCAACAAGCAAAAATATCTCAAGCGATACATTTTATACAAAATCATATTGACCAGCTGCTAGATGTTCAAATCTTAGCGAGAGAGGCTAATATGAGTACTTCTTCCTTTCATCAATACTTTAAAGTGGTGACAGGTTTGTCTCCTGTGCAATATATAAAAAACCTTCGGTTGCACCTTGCTAAAAGGTTATTGTTACAAGGTGGTTACTCCGTAAGTGAAGCGGCTTTTAAGGTGGGCTATAGCAGTGCTTCGCAATTTAGCCGTGAATATAAACGCTTATTTCAAATGAGCCCAAGCAAATCCTTGGTTAACTGTGCCTAGAATCACATATTCTAGTGTTATTAAACTCGAGGAGCCGGAGGGTAAAGGTTAGTACTGGTAGGTGTTTAGTTTCTTGAAATAGGGTCAAATTCCAATAGCCTGCTAAAATGAAGTTACCTTTATTGAAGTTGTGTGGGTGTTACCATGCATTTAAAGCGTTTCAAAAGGGGATTTTTACCTAGCAAGGACCCAGCTAGCTATTTTAGCCATTTTACTGAGCTGAATTCTGTGAATGCTTGGGGGCAGCAATTACCGCAATTATTACTAGAAGATGATTTTAGGGAGCAAGCACAGGGTTGGCTTATTCCTTTTTGGCCTGAAGATAAAATTGTCCCACAGCACTATAGTGAATTACGTTTGTATTATATGCGTTTGGCATTTATTGCTTCTGGCTATATTAATCAAGTGGGGCAAACAGTTTCTAAGCGATTGCCCGCTAATATTGCACAACCTTTAATACAGGTTTCAAAGCTATTATCTCGCCCCCCTATTTTAAGTTACGACGGGTATGCCTTATATAATTGGTATCGGTTAGACCCTAGTCAACCCATCGAGCTGGGTAATATTGATACACTTCAAAACTTTGTAGACTTGTATGACGAACATTGGTTTATTTTAGTTCACGTGGCCATTGAAGCGTTAAGCGCTGAAATGATTTATAAAATGGTGCAGCTCGACCCTAATAATGTAGAGCAGTTAAACACCACGCTTGCTTGTATTGATGACACCTTAAAGCAGCAGTATGCCATTTTAAAACGCATTCCCGAGCACATGTCAGCCGATTTGTACTTTAGTCACTTTCGCCCTTACATTGGATTTTTTGATGACGTAGTTTACGAAGGCAAAAACAGTATGCGCGGCAGCTACCGAGGGGAAACCGGTGCGCAAAGCAGTATATTGCCAATGCTCACGGCCTTTTTGAAAATCCCTCATCAAGAAACTGAATTGACCCAGCACTTAAATGATATGTGTGATTATATGCCAAAAGCCCATAGGGAATTAGTTCAGTATTTTGATTCTTTGCCCGAGGTTAAAAGCAAAGCGTCTATTAATTTATTTAATCGCGTTTTAGAGCATATCGCTCAATTTAGAGAGCAACACTTTGAATGGGCAAAATCTTATATTAATCAAAAAACTCCAGATGCCACCGGTACGGGGGGAACGCCATATTATAAGTGGTTAAACCAGTTAATTCGGGAGACGCGGCAGTATAAAATTAAGCCGCAGCCTATAAAGCTAAATACCTTGGAATTTATGGTGGGAAATATTTGTGATTTGGATGTGCAAGCGATTGTGCGTCCTGCCCATAAAAATATATACAAGGGTCGCGGCGTGAGTATGGAAATCTTTGACAAGGCAGGGCCTGAATTATTAAAAGCCTGTGAGAAAATAGGCCGTGCCAAGCAGGGTGAGGCCGTTATTACACCTGCCTTTAATTTGCTTTGTGATGCGGTGATTCATGTGGTGCCAC
>OJBI01000162.1_pt1 | contig 15978 bp, 12 predicted proteins | sample 1590541 | NCBI WGS metagenome assembly OJBI01 (sample SAMN05416871, study PRJEB24817) | seawater metagenome | isolation source: Sea water | place: Canada:Atlantic | collected 2013-11 | reverse complement strand
TCGTCGCTTTCTATTTTACAATAACATGCGCCATCCCAATGAAATGGCTGAGTTTGAGGTATCCAGCTTCTTAAGCCATCTGGCTACTCGCGAACATGTTTCTCGTAGCACTCAACGGCAAGCGCTATCCGCGCTGCTATTTTTGTATAAAAATGTCTTGGGGAAAGACTTAGTAATAGACGATTGGGTTAAACCCAAAAAGTCACATCACCTTCCTGTGGTTCTAACACCCGCTGAAATCCAACAAATCTTAAGCCAGTTACAACAACCCTACTTAACTATTGCTCAACTAATGTATGGCGCGGGGTTAAGGTTAATGGAAGCCATGAGACTGAGGGTTAAGGATGTTGATTTTGAGCGCAACGAACTCACCATCCGGCAAGGAAAAGGGGCTAAAGATCGGGTGACTATGCTGCCCCAGACAGCCAAACAAGGGTTATTAGACGCGCTAGCGCATTGTAAGCACCTACATACTTTTTCTCTGGCTGAAAATATTAGTCATGTAGATATGCCTCATGCACTTGCTAAAAAATTCCCTAACGCAGGAAAAACACTGGCTTGGCAATTTATATTTGCATCTAACCATTTATCCATCGACCCCATTACCAAGCGCAGAGGCCGCCATCACCTTCATGAAAAAAGTGTGCAGCAAGAAATGAAAATTGCTGTAACGAAAACAGGCATACAAAAGCGAGCCACCTGTCATACCTTACGCCATTCATTTGCTACTCATTTACTGGAGCGCGGGCAGGACATTCGCACCGTACAAGAGCTGCTGGGTCATGTGAATGTCAACACGACTATGATTTATACCCATGTGTTAAATCGCGGTGGTCGAGGAGTTGTAAGTCCTTTGGATGGTTAATGAATTATTTAGTCTATATCGAGTCGCTAAATTATCAGTAGATGTAGGTAAATTATTGTTCGCACCATCAATGAACACCTACCGAGAATAAGAGTGTATCGCTATGTTTCAGTGGTATTCCCCCACACTTACACCCTTCCAACTAATTCACTTAATTTAAAATACCACTTTCTATAAGCTTCCATTTGTTCGGGGACATAATTGTAATGGTCGTATGCCCTTTGGGTGGCTGGGATAGCGTGGCCCAACATAACCTCTGCCACATGGTAATCCGTTAATTTTGAAAAATTCGTTCTGGCTGTTTTTCTAAGATCATGAACACTCCAATGCTCCATTGAATAATCATCATGCCGTCTAAGCCATTGCATAATGTTATAGGGCAGCTGTAGAGGGGCTTTGTCAGTCATGGGCTTATTTGAATTGGCATTCGTGAATAGGTAGCGTGGATGCTGACTTAACGCCATTGCTTCATGCAATAGTGGCAATATTTCATCAGGGATAGGCCTAACGATTGCTTGGCCCGTTATTTTTCCTGTTTTGTGGTTCTCAGGGGGGACTGTCCAAATTTTATTATCAAGGTCAAAGTGAACCTTTTCAGCCAGTCTAAGCTCGCCACCTCTACAGCCATAGAACAAGCAAAGTTTTAAAAAGACCTTATTTTTAGGGGCCATTCTTGATTTATTGATAGCCATCCACACTTTAGATACCTCTAAATCAGATAATGACCTCGTGGATACTCTTTTTTTGATATTGAAATCTTCTCTGGCATATAGCTGAGCAATAGGGTTGTTTGAAATCAGTTGTCTTCTTACGCCCCATTTAACCATTTGCTTAGCATTAACCAAGACCCGCTCACCAATAGATTCTGAATGCCTTACAATTCCTTCTAGTAGCTCAATCCAATGATGAATAGTGACTTCATCACACGGCAGCGATCCTATTTTGGGTAGCACATGAATCTCAAACGTTCGCTTTACCTGATCGTGCATTTCTTTATTTGTTTTACAATATTTCAAGTACCACTGCGTAAAAAGCCCTTCAATCGTAAGAGATTCGGTAATTTCCTTTTGTTTGAGGCGCTTCATTGTTTGTGGATCACGACCCTCTTCTAAGTCTCCTTTTAGTTGTGCACTTTTTTTTCTGGCTTCGCTTAAACTAATAAGAGGATAGCTTCCGATATCAACACGCTTTGCCTTGCCCTTATAGCGGTACCTTAATTGAAAGGTAAGTTTGCCTCTTGATGAAACTCTAACACTAAGCCCATCTCGGTCTGAATGAACACTTGGTTTTAAGCAGACTTTATTTAATCTGGACTTGAGCCAACTTTCAGTCATCGCCATTGAACACCTCTCCCTGTACATAAATGTGTACAAAGTTAAAAGTACATTATTTATACGAGAATTTGTACACTAATTTGTACACATTTACCCTGACTAAGCTTGTCTTGAGTTGTTCTCGGATGTCATAGCTAGTTAGCGCCAAGCCACGTATTCAAAGGAGTTTAGAAGATTTTAGTCGCTGCTTGACTTAGCCTGACTTAGTGTAGATTATTGGGGTGCGAGATAATTGCGAAGGTGCGACGTTTGTCCACCTCAGCAGATAAATTACTCATAATTTCAGCTTTGTTAATATAAAATTGTCGCGCATTATATCTGCCAAGCCTAAAAAACACGAGCCGTTCCCTTGCACAATGCCCCTGAACTGATTTACAACCTAAAGCGATTGGCCGTCCTGCGCCTAATTACCTGTGCAGGAATCACGCTTTCTCTGCTTATTTTAGGTTTTGATATAAACAATCAGCTTCAGCAGCAGGCGGCATGGGGCATTTTAAGTTTAATGACCATATTGAGTTTGGTTAACCTTGCCCGCGCTCGTAAAGACAAAGCCTTACCGCAAGAAGTGTTCATTTATTTATTAATTGATAGCGTCTTAATCGTAACCCTCATGTATTTCACTGGGGGCGCCAACAATCCATTCATCACCTATTTATTGGTCCCCATCGTAATTAGCGCTGCCACATTACGCTGGGGCTTCACTTGGGTATTATGTGTATTGGCTATGCTGGCTTACGGGGGGTTATTATTTTTTTACCAGCCACTGGCTTCGTTAAACTTACAAATGGCCCAACTGGGACTAAGCCTTCATATTGTGGGCATGTGGCTTACGTTTGTATTAAGCGCACTTTTTATCGCCTATTTTGTGGTGGAAATGGCTCAAGAGTCTCGTCATCAATCAATATTAGCCGCTCATTTTCGTGAACAAAGCATCCAAAACGAGCATCTAATGTTACTGGCTAGCCAAGCCGCCAGCACGGCCCATGAATTGGGTACTCCGCTAACGACCTTAAAAATTCTCACTCATGAACTGCTGCAACAAGCACAAGATGAGGATACAAAAAGCGATCTTAGTTTAATGAGCAGCCAAATTAATTTATGCAAAGACAAACTCAACAAGCTTAGCCAGCAAGACACATTAGAGCAGGGCTCAAAACTTGAGTTACCCCTCTTTATCGAACAGACTTTACAGCAGTGGTTACTGATGCGCCCAAGTGCACAATATGATTTGCAAGCATCTAAAAACAGCAGTCCACTTATTCAATACCCGCAAGTATTACAACAAGCCATTATCAATTTATTAGACAATGCCATGAGCGCAAGCAGCAAGCCCTTGGCACTTAACCTAAGCTGGAACGCCAACGAATGGTTGTTTAGCATTAAAGACAACGGTCCTGGCCTAGGCAGCGAATTTAAATTGCCCAGCTCTCCTGTTAATTCAGAACAAGGCATGGGCATAGGATTATTACTTAGCCATAGCAGCATTCAGCGCTTAGGTGGAAAAGTAACCCTAAACAATACCACCCCTTTAGGATGCTTAACTGAAGTCACCATGCCATTTAATCAAAGCGAGACGTAAGAGCCTTACATGGAACAAGAAAAGCACATACTGATCATTGATGATGACGCCACTTTGCTACTAGTATTAGAGCGAGCACTTAAACGTCGCGGCTTTATGGTCAGCACGGCCCAGACAGGTGAACAAGCCCTAGAGGCGTGCAAATCCTCATCTTTAACTCATATATCATTAGATTTAAAACTTAGCCAAGAAACGGGCTTACACTTGATCCCTCAATTGAGAATTCTCGCCCCCAATGCACCCATCGTAATGCTAACTGCCTATGCCAGTATCGCCACTGCTGTAGATGCCATAAAATTAGGGGCTCACCAATACCTGTGCAAGCCGGTAGATGTTGATCAATTACTGGCTGAATTTGGCAGTGGCATAAGCACTAATATTGAGATTGAGCAAAGCGAACCGATGGAGCAGCCCATCTCCATGAAACGACTGGAATGGGAGAAAATTCAACAAAGCCTACAAAATAACCAAGGCAATGTATCTGCCACTGCCAGAGAGTTGGGCATGCACCGACGCACCTTGCAACGTAAACTCCTCAAGCACCCAGTAAAGCACTAGTCTAGCCGTTAGTGCGTACCGACCTGCTTACTTGGTCTAGTCTATAGGGTAGCGCCCTCTAGACTGCTGGTTATTTAAGCACTTTTTCGGTAACCTACGCGCCCAATTTCCCAAGCTAGGCTAGAGCCATTAAATGCCATTTTAAAATAAGCATTTAAGCGCCTAGGCAATCGATAGATTCCTGATTTATACCCCTAACATAGAGAGCCAGATGTTTAATCTCATTGGAAAAACCACAGAAAACCCAAAAAACGACATACTGTCAGGGTTAACCGTTGCCCTGGCCTTGGTTCCTGAAGCCGTGGCATTTGCCTTTGTGGCCGGTGTTAACCCTCTTGTCGGTTTATACGCTGCTTTCATGGTAGGGCTTATTACTTCAATTTTTGGTGGACGCCCAGGCATGATCAGTGGTGCCACAGGTGCCATGGCGGTGGTGATGGTGGCTCTGGTTGCCGATCACGGTGTGCAATATTTATTTGCAGCAGTGGTGCTTACAGGTGTCATTCAAATGTGCTTTGGCATATTTAAATTAGGTAAATTTATTCGCTTAGTGCCACAACCTGTGATGCTAGGCTTTGTAAATGGTTTGGCCATTGTGATTTTCTTAAGCCAGGTAGGACAACTTAAATTTATTAATGAAGAAGGCACTCTTACTTGGTTAGAAGGCAATGCCATGATGATTATGCTGGCACTGATCGCAGTGACCATGGCCATTATTCACTTCTTACCTAAATTAACTAAAGTGATCCCTTCTGCGCTTGTGGCAATCGTTACGGTGACATTGGCCGCTATATTCATGGGCTTAGATACCCGCACAGTGGGTGACGTTGCTAACATCGCCGGTGGTTTACCTGAGTTCAGCATTCCTGATGTACCTTTCACTATGGAAACCCTATGGATTATTCTTCCTTACAGCTTCATTTTGGCGGGCGTGGGTTTAATTGAATCCCTATTAACCCTAACCCTTATTGATGAACTGACCCAAACTCGCGGACAAGGTAATCGAGAGTGTATCGCTCAAGGCGCTTCTAACACAGTTAACGGCTTCTTTGGTGCCATGGGTGGTTGTGCCATGATTGGCCAATCTATGATTAATATTAACTCAGGTGGCCGTGGGCGTTTATCAGGCATTACCGCTGCAGTGGCTCTTTTAATGTTTATTCTTTTTGGGGCCGACATCATTGCTCAAATTCCACTGGCTGCCTTAGTGGGTGTAATGATGATGGTGGTGCTGGGGACTTTTGAATGGTCTAGCTTCCGTATTTTAAAGAAAATTCCAAAAACCGATGCCTTTGTATTGATTCTCGTGAGTGGTGTAACGGTCGCAACTGACTTGGCCATGGCGGTTATTATCGGTGTTATCGTAGCGGCCTTGGTTTTTGCATGGGAACACGCTCAACACATTCGCGCTGAAATTAAAGAAACAGACGGCGTTAAAACTTACGAATTACACGGCCCATTGTTTTTTGGATCGGTCAGTTATTTCCTAGAACTTTTTGACCCAGCCAATGACCCTGACAAAGTAATCATTGAATTTAAAAACTCCCGTGTAGCCGATCATTCTGGCTTGGAAATTATTGATACCTTAGCTGAGCGCTATAAAAAGCTAGGTAAAAACCTAAGCCTTAAGCACTTAAGCCCTGAATGTCGTCAATTATTGATAACCGCTGGAGACTTAGTTGAAGTGGATGTTATTGAAGATCCCAATTATCGAGTTGCCACTGACAAGCTTGCTTAATAATTAATTAAGCGCATAAAAAAAGAGCGCCATGTGCGCTCTTTTTTTATGCCTTCAATCTTTACATATTAGTTACTCAGGGTATTCAACGCTGCCATTGCGGTAGTTTTCATGCTCAAAGCGCCCTACCCCTCGATCTATAAATTCCGTCGCCAATCTTGGTGTGCCTGCCCGTGCTTCATTAGGCGTAATGTTTACGCTGCCACGGGGAATATTAAAAAAAGCACCTGGGCCTGTGGCCACTTGGGTTTCACCTGCTGCGGTATTACCCCATGTCACGCCCCTTGTTTGAAAAGACTGGAATAACCCCTCAATGGCATTGCCATCGGCATCACCAATCAACATGCTTTCAAAGGTATTTAACGGAAAACACATGGGGTCACCACCTAAAGATAATTCACAGTTGTCCACTGAAATCGCGATGGTTTCAGGTCCTAAAGGGTAAAAGGGATTATTTACATCAAATGCACTCCCATTAGGTAAGCCAATCATAGTCGCTCTCACAGGGTCAGGGTTACCCTGTGCATCCAAAAGCTGAGACGCTCCACTAGCCGTTAAAGGGATAGGGAAAATATCAAATAAGTGATAAGTGTAATCCCCTTCAATTTTTACATCAATATTCCCGGTAAGACTGTGCGCATCCATGGACATCATGCCTTTGGACTCACCAAAGCCGAATCGAAATCCGACAAAATCATCTTGCCCATTTGAGCGGTCATAAACCCACTCTAGAAATGGGTCTTTCATTTCAAACGGCCTAACCTCTCCATGTTGATCTATATATCCCATGGCATAGTTTTTAAAATCAATATCAGCCCCTTGAGCCTCACCTTGAATATCATATTCGCCAAAAACTATTTCATCGGCATTCATGACAATTTCAATATCCATACCCAAATTTAAACGAGTAAAATCCAAACCATCTTGATTGTATTGATCTATACCGATAAAAGCCTGACCCTGAGTAAGCGCTAGCTCATCCTCAGACATAGGCTGTAAGTCACCGTGGACAACTGGTGCAAATAAAAGTGGAACGAGGAGGTAACCAACAACACGCATGAAGCTTCCTGCTTATTATTATTTTTATTAAAAACCCTTATGGTTACTATTTGGGAAATGACCCTTAAATGAAATATCTTTAACGGCCAAACGAAGGGTAAATCACGCCATTCATACAAGACCTCTCAGCTAGGCTTCGTAGATTTAGCGTAATTTGATAGAAGTTAATACGAACGTGTTAAGTGCCATTATTGAGGATACTGAACACTACCATTGCGATAGTTTGGGTGCTCAAACCGACCAATACCACGATCAATAAACTCTGTGGCTAATCGGGGAGTGCCAGCTGCGGCTTCATCAGGACTAATATTGACTGCTCCATTGGGGACGTTAAAAAATGCCCCCGTGGTGGTCATCACTTGGGTTTCACCCATGCTAGAATTTCCCCAAGCAATAGGGCGGGTTTGAAAAGATTGAAATAACCCTTCCACCGCTTCACCATTTGAATCACCGATCAACATAGATTCAAATGTATTCAATGGGAAACACATAGGGCTACTCGTACCTAAAGCACTGGCAACACAATCATTTACTATGATTTCATCTATTCCTAAAAACCTAGCCAAAGGATCATCGATAATAAACTTCTCACCATTTGGTATACCAATATGCGTGGCTCTAATAACATCCTCTTCTCCTTCAGGCGTCACTAAAGAAGACCTTCCGTTGGCATCTAGAACAATAAAATCTAAAATTGTGTCTGGCAGCGGAGTAAAATCTCCACCTATCTCAACAGATATATTTCCCGTTAGGCTGACAGCATTCATAGACATCATTCCTCTGGATTCACCAAAACCAAAACGAAAACCTACAAAATCATCCGTCCCATCGCTTCGGTCATAAGCAAACTCAAAAAATGGATCCTTCATTTCAAAAGGTCTAACTTCCCCATACTGATCGATATAACCCATAGCATAATTGTTAAACCTAATATCAGCTGTTTCGTTTTCGCCCGCTCGATCATATTCACCAAACACCACTTCGTCGGCATTCATGACAATTTCAATGTCCATCCCCATATTAATTCGCGTGAAATCTAAGCCATTTTGAGAGTATTGATCAAGCCCTATAAAAGCTTGGCCGTCGGTCAACTCAAGCTCTTCTTCTGTCATGGCTGTTAATTGCGCATAACTATTAGAGCTAAGTCCCATTATTATTAATAAATATATCACTCGCACAGCTCAATCCTTGGTCTTGCACTACTTTAAATGGGTACAGTTGGTCCATTATGAGTGCTGTTCAAAAGATTAAATTGGCTGAGGTGCCGAGAATTTATTACAAATAGGCCATGACTTTTCATTAGAAATGAAAAGCCTGCATATAAGAGCAACAAGGATGAAAATTGAGAAAATAAAGCAGGCGCATTAAGACTGACTTAAACTGCGCCTAAAACACACTAGAAGGACAAAGGCAGCGCCATCAATACAGCATCTTCACGGCCATTTTTAGCAGGGTAATAATTTTTACGACGGCCTATTTCATTGAAGCCACATTTTTCATAAATATGTAGGGCCGACAGGTTACTTTCACGCACCTCTAAATACATATCTTTGTTGCCTAGTTCGGTGGCGTTATCCACAAGGTGCTCCAATAATGCAGCGCCTTGACCTTTACCTTGATAAGCGGGGTCAATGCACAAGTTTAGTAATTCTGCCTCACCTACAACATAAGACACCACACCATAACCGACAATTCTCTGCTGGCTTTCCATCACCACTGCGTATTTAGTGGACTTAATGGTTTGCTCAAAAATGGCTTTCGCCCAGGGAAACTCATAAGCAGACTGCTCGATGGCGTAAACCGCACCAAGATCTGACTCTTGCATAACACGAATGGTCATAAGATTCGATGTTCCAGCAGTATTTTCCATATGCGCTGCTTTTCATCACCGCGGGCTAAACAAGTACTTAAATCTAAACCCAGTGAAACTAAGTTTTGAGGTGGCAACCACTGTGCGGCATTGTCTAGGGCAATTAATTGACTGCATGGACTCAGCTGTTGGATTTGCTCCATATGTTGCTGCAAGTATTTTTTAGCCACTTCCACGCCCTGATCAATATTAGGAGAGTCAATCATGGGCCAGGAAAATATCCCCACATGCCTTGGGCGGCGTCGCTTACCCTGTACAAATTGCGCAAGATTATGAACAAACTTGTGATGCTCTGGAAGCAATTCATTATGGCAACTCACAAACCACAAACCCGAGCTGTAGCACCAAAACTGCAAGTTAAACCTAGGGGCCTGTTGAGGAGTTAGTGACTCTTGTTGCTCAAAAGCGGAAGGAATATTCACATTTCGAGTAGCAATGACTGTAGGGGCAACCACGGCTTTCAAAGCTTCAGTGGCTTGAGCCATGAAGCCTGCACCCACCGGTGCTGGACTTGCGTTGGCTGTTAATTCTGGGGCCACTGTTCCTAACGCTATTGTTTGAGGTATGGCCTGCACAGACTGTGGTAGTTCTGCCTGTGCTTGAGCCAATAGATGCTCACGGTGAACCCAAACATCAATGCCCAAAGCATCGAGATAGGTTAATTGGCCAGCATCATAATCCATAGACATGGTTAAAATTATACCGCGTGGGCTTGTGGATGAGCTTTATCGCTGCCCGATTCAAGCTGATTAAGAGCATCGATGTAAGCTTTAGCAGAGGCCACGACAATATCGGTATCAGAACCTAAACCGTTTACGATGCGCCCACCCTTTTCTAAACGAACTGTTACTTCACCCTGACTATCAGTGCCGCTGGTGATGGCATTAACCGAATACAATTGAACATTAGCACCAGAATTAGCTAAATCTTCAATGGCTTTAAAAGCAGCATCTACCGGGCCACTGCCCTGAGATTCACATTCGCTTTCTTTGCCTTCAATAGAAACCGTTAGTTTAGCGGTAGGGATTTCACCTGTTTGGCTATGAGCTTGCAATGTGACTAGTTCGTATTTGTTATCTTGAGTGCGTACTTCACTGACTAACGCCTGTAAGTCTTCATCAAAAATCTCATGTTTTTTATCGGCCAGTTCTTTAAAGCGTGCAAAAGCCGTGTTTAAAGCTTGATCAGATTCAAATGACACACCCAGTTCATCTAAACGAGCACGAAAAGCGGCACGGCCTGAGTGCTTACCCATGACCATTTTATTAGCACCCCAACCCACGTCCTCAGCTTTCATGATTTCATAGGTTTCTCTGTGTTTAAGCACACCATCTTGGTGAATGCCTGACTCATGAGCAAACGCATTCGCCCCGACAATGGCTTTGTTTGGCTGGACTGGAAAACCCGTAATAGAAGAAACCATTCTTGAAATAGGCACAATTTGAGAAGTATCGATATTAGTCGACATATTAAACAGGTCTGAGCGAGTACGAAGGCCCATTACCACTTCTTCTAAGGCCGCATTACCGGCACGCTCACCCAAGCCATTAATGGTGCATTCCACTTGGCGAGCACCGTTGGCAACCGCTGATAAAGAGTTTGCCACAGCTAAACCCAAATCGTTATGGCAATGTACTGAGAAAATTGCTTTGTCGGCATTGGGGATGCGGTTTAATAAGGTTTTTATTTTATAACCAAATTCTTCCGGAATGGCATAGCCCACGGTATCAGGGATGTTAATTGTGCGCGCACCGGCATTAATGCTGGCTTCAATTATACGACATAAGAAATCATCGTCTGAACGGCCAGCGTCCTCACAGGAAAATTCAACATCAGCCACTAAGTTTCGTGCACGCTTTACTGCATATACAGCACGCTCAATGACTTGCTCAGGGGACATACGAAGCTTGTATTCCATATGAATTGGGCTGGTTGCAATAAAGGTATGAATTCGGGCCATTTCGGCCGCCTGTAGGGCCTCGGCAGCACGATCAATATCTCCGTCAACGGCACGAGCCAAAGAGCACACTGTGCTGTTTTTAACGGCCTGAGCCACAGCTTGTATAGAGTTAAAGTCCCCGACACTGGCAGCAGCAAAGCCTGCTTCAATGATGTCTACTTTCATTTTTTCTAGAGATTTAGCAATACGAACCTTTTCGTCCTTGGTCATTGACGCACCAGGGCTTTGCTCACCATCACGCAAGGTGGTATCGAAAATTACCAATTGGCTCATAGTCTTCTCCTAAAATCTTTATCGGGGCTTAAAGCGCCTAAGAACTGTACAAATTATAATCTAGAATATTCAACACTGCAGAATTAAAAGGGCCCTCAATCTTATTCAATATTGAGGCACCAACAATACGATGTTTATGAATATATAAGGTTGTTTTTAAGCAGATGAATTCTGGCACTTATGATAGCTACTGGCGTAGCAGATGCCAAGTACCGCAAGCCTTTATTGAATTGGCGTTGCGGTGAGGTTCGATTGAATATTGAAGTTTTGCATTTTAAAACCATGAATCATGGTTTGTGGAATAGTTGGCTGGTTAGCATGAATCAAATTAACCGATTCAATATCTAATTCCTTAAACTGTAAGCTGGCTGCAACTGCAAACCCCATGGGACGATTTTCTTTGTCTGCCGCACTTAAAGTGGCCGTATTTTTATATTCATAAGTACTGGCACCCGTCATAATTTTTTCTTGAGAAGGATTCGCTTTATTAAGTACCTTTGTGGGCGCCACATCAATAGCTAACTCAAGCTGTACGCCGTGAGTGTTATCGCTGCCGTTATACCCATCGGAAGTCGTTATATTATCAAAAACGATACTGGTGCCGGTGCCATTAATACTATTACCGTCGACATCAACAGAGCGATTATTTTCCCAAGTAAAAACGTTGGCTTTTTCGCCTGAGCGCTGCTCCCAATTTTGCTTCATAGCAATGGTCACACCTTCTGTGCCTTTATCAACCCAGTAACCACCTGACGCTTCACACGCTGAAAGGTCACCCCCGGTTCCCCCTAAACAAGATTCTCCCCCAGCACCACCTGCTGTTATCACTAATTGCGAATCGGTCTGATAGGTTTGCATTCGAATTCGGCCAAGACTTTGACCGGTATCTTTATCACCCCAGCGTAAATTCCCGATATCCATATCGCTCCATTTTTCACCCTGAACAAGCTTAATACCGTCATTTTCTACATCTAGGGTGTAATCTCTAAAGTGGTATTCATAAACTACGTCATCAGCCCACACGCCAACGACACCGTCATTTGTGTCATCACCATCGTCATAATTTAAAATATTGGTAGAGAAGGCAAATGTAGCATCGGTTATCAGCAAGTCACCATCAAAACTCAAGCCGCTTCCAGTTGCCCCGCCTGTGCTCATTTTAATGCCGCCATTAATCGTAAATTCATAAGCAGGGTAAATACCTAGTGGAAGTAATAATTCTGTCCCACCTTGTAGCGTCGCATTCGTCTTAGGGTCGTCTGTTGCCTTGCCTACTTTAAAGCCGTCTATCGAGTAGCTACCTTGATAATCGACTAACCCAAGAGCGATGTAGCTTTCCGATCCATCATTACGTACATCAATTGAGGCATAACCTTTACCGTGGGACTGAAAATTACTGATGTTAATGGTGTTAGCATCGTCAGTATAAGAAAAGTCCGCTGCTAAATTCCATTCACGATAAAGGCTTAAACCATCACTAGTATTCGTTACACCAGCATAAAATGCAGCCATATCGTCATCAAATCCGGCACTAACCAAAGTGACATCTGATGTAAAATCTTGACCTGCCCATGCTATGCCTGGCGCTAACTTTAAAATGTTTTGATAGGTAACTGAATCGTGTACGCCATCACTTAAGGTGTAATTCAATTCAACACTGCCCAAAGATTGAGCGCCAATCTGCACGGTGTCGGCTTTGAAGTTACCGACCACCGAGTCCACTTGGACAGCAATGTGATCACCAATTTCAGCGTCACCGGTTCCGATATCCAGAGTTAAACCTGTTGTAGTGAGTGAGCCTGCCATGTCGGCAATATGAAGGGCTGAGCTATCTGTATAAGTGAGATAGTTTGCAGAAGTTTCATCAATTTCAAAAAATGAATTTATGGTAATCCCCGCGCCAGTACGGCCACCACCAAAGACGTTAACATATGAGTCTTTGAAGGCTATGGCTCCGGCTAGCTGGCCTAAGGAGTTAGAACCATCAGCCAAGCAATCTGTGGATTCAGTAAAACACAAGCCACCCAAGGTAAAACTGTAACTTGCGGATGGTATGCCAAAAACTAGGCCTGTAGTGCCTGAAAAATCCATCAAATCAATCGTCATACCGCGTACTGTTGAATTGTAAGCTAGATTATCTACCAGCAGGGTATTACCATTTGTTTGCCAGCGAATGTCTGAGTTGGTGATATCGGTTACGCTATTAACAATGTACTCGGTTCCACCATCACCTTTTAATGAAAACACATTTGTTCCTTCGTAATCAAACATCAAGGAACCAAAACTCTTACGGCTAGCATAATTATCCGCAGCAAAACCTGCATGATTTCCTACTGAAATTGATCCTAATGAAATGCGTGTAGGACCATAAGTACTATTGATAACTAACCCATCTATGCTGTCCACATCAAATTCATGCCTTGATACTGCTCGTGTATCTGTTAAGTAATCGGGTGAATAATCAGGGGCTTCGATTACAATGTCCTTTATACTCAACACTCCACCACTACTAGCATCTTTATCAGATAATTGAAGTTCACCAATTGATGTTTGCTGGTGCAGCTCCACAGTCAAACCTGATTGACCAGTCACCCCTTCCATTAACTCATCCCCAAGCCCCACCAGCTCAGCATGGCTAGCATAAGTTATCGTAAGACAGAGTGAAAAAACAGGAAGTTTAATCATGGTGTACCTACAGGGAAAACAAGTAAATTACCTTGCATTTCTATGGACCCATTAAGTTCAACACCAAAGATATTTTGCTGCTGGAAGCCTGCATCAGTTGGGCGAGCTGTACTGCTATTAGCAATGGTATAGCTTAAGTTTTCAAATCTAACCTCATTAGGGAGACCTATCTCTAAAACCGTTTTTCCGCTTTCACTACCAAGAAACTCTGCTACATCACCACCGAAATTATCATCATCTGCCGACGTAATTTCGCGTGCCTTTAATGTCAATCCTTCAAAGGACATTTTCCCGCGCATTTCATCCAGCACAAAATAGCCATTGGTTGAATTTGTATTAACTGACAAGCGTGCACCGCAACGACTGGCTGATCCCGCTTCTTTTTCAGCACACGTTCCCCAAACAGTACTGCCATCATTAGGATCTACGTTGTTTGCATCTCCCGAAGCCAATGGACCGCCTACTTCATTAAGAGATATATCCCCTGACAGATAAATACCGTTCTGCCCCGTAAAAGCGTTTAACTCGTCGTCTGAAATTTGTTCCAGCGCCACAGCCTGAAAAGATAAAGCAGCGAGCATAACCGCTAACTTATAAGTCATGGCTAGTTACCTTCAAGTGCTGGATCTGAAGATTAGTAATATAGGAGTTACCAAAATTAACCCCACCCACTGTCATATCTTCCACTCTGAAGTTCGTCTTACGACCGTTTTCATAATAGTCATTATACCAATCCCAAGTAGCTGGATCTGTTCCAACACTGTCTCTCAAGCCATCATCTGCAATCTGACCCTGATAGGTATGACCTGTAGTACTGTCTACTGGTGAAGAAGTATCCGTTCCTGGTAACCCTGGCAATTCATGGATTTCCAAGATGAAATTACCATCAGCATTTACATCAAATGTCATGGGCTGGTGAAATTGGGCGTCCCCAAGTGCTAGCTCTAATTTAAATTGATCAAATTGGATCCCATCACCACAGGTTGTCCCATCGTTATTACAACTGTCTACATAGAGCTTATCAGCATAAAAATTCACTTGGGCTTCCATCATCATAGTACTGTCGTCAGCACCATCACCATCTACGTCTATATCACCACCCCATAGCCTTAAGTAACTGCCATCAAAATGAGCCGATTGGGCATGTAGATTTAAATTCATATTTTTGGAAGTATCGAGATAATCTAAATTTAGGCGCATGCCAATATCCATGCGTTCACCATGATAGGCCCCCTCTTCTGGACGACTAGAACAAGTTCCACTTCCTGCAACTGCAGATGCATCCGTGCAGTCGTAACCTAGCGAGCCATCTATATGAGTTGGAGCGGCAATGGACAGCACGGCTTTGTCAGTCCAGCCGTTTGCGCCAGTGGCTAGGTCATTACCATCTAACATATCAATGGTGAAGGGATTGCCTAAACGCCCTAAGTTCACGACATTGCCATCTAAGAGCGTACCGTAACTGCTATTGGGGCCCGCAATATAAAAATGGGAAAGTGTCACATCAACAGGGTTGTTAGATTGATCTTCTATGCCAGTTAACTTGAAGGTTAAATCGCCGCCAAAATCGGAATTAGCAGCATTGTACTGAAAGTCTTCAAAGACAAGGCCTACGCCTTCTCCCGTTACTCCTGTTAGCTCATCCTCGTCGAGCGGGCGCATCTCAGCCTGCGCAAACTGCACTGATAATAATATTGAGAATGTAAGTGAGAATAGAACACGTAAATACATGCTTGGCCTCTTTTTTATTTTTTTAGCCATTCTCATAAGAATACTGAGTTTTCATCGGCATGTGTAGAGGAAGGTAACCTTTAAAGCTGTGTTACTAGTAATTAGTAAGTCTTATGGTAATTCATTAACAAATAAGAGCACTTGTGTACCATAAGTTAGGACGAGGCACTTTTAAAGTTTGTTAGATTCTGTAGCTAGGGTATCAACTTATCCTTCAATCATTGGTTTGTTTTTAGCCTCAATTTAAAAACTAAAAGCCCCTGATGCTCGCGCATCAGGGGCTTTTTGGTTTTTGTCTGGTGGAGGCTTTAGCGGCTGGTAACGAC
>OJBI01000161.1_pt1 | contig 16048 bp, 15 predicted proteins | sample 1590541 | NCBI WGS metagenome assembly OJBI01 (sample SAMN05416871, study PRJEB24817) | seawater metagenome | isolation source: Sea water | place: Canada:Atlantic | collected 2013-11 | reverse complement strand
TAAAGTGAATAAGTTCAGGTTTACTTCTAAAATGCTCATCCAAAAACGCCAACTGCTGATGACTAGTTAGCGCATTTAACGTCAAATCTAAAATTGAATTGTCCCTATAACTCACAACTCCTTCAGTTTCAGGAGTAAGATCATTTTTAGTCGTTAGTTGAGCCTCTTTGCTTTTAGCCAAAAAGGAGTAATGCCTAAGTTGTTTAGTATCTCCAACAACCATCGCTCTTTTGGCGCGATAAAGTGCTGGTAAACAGCTACTGATATTACATTGTGTTGCCTCATCAATGATAACCAAATCGAACATTTCTGCTTTTAAGGGTAATACCCGGTACAGCGTATTAAGGCTAACCAACCATACGGGAAATGCTGAAAGCAATGCTAAGTATTCAATATCATCAAAAAGCTCAAACTGCCTTTTAGAAGTTCGGCTACGGATTGCTTTATTGAAGGCTTGTAAGGATTTTCTTTCTTTTTCAACTAATGTCTTAAGGTTCCTAGCTTTTAATGCACTTAAATAACCACTAGCAAGTTCTTCGCGCTCAATATGCTTATTATTGATTTCATTTAAGGAGGCCCATTGTTTCGCAAGCTTTCTAATTCCACTACTAGCTAAAGCCAAATAAAGTCGCTTCATCCATTGTGAGTCTTTTTGCTCTAGACCCTTTAATCTCTGGCCTCTGACTATAGCCCTTTGACAAAACTTAACAAAGCGACTCTCTAATGTAGATAATGAGCTATTAAGTCTTTTTAGCTCTGACTCACATACTTCTGGCTCTTTATTTAACTCTTCAGAAAAATACCCGGCTAAAAGATCAGCAATATAACTCTTTAGTTTTTTGAGGAATTCTTTCTGTCCAGCTCGGATAGATACATCACTTAAACCAAAGTTATCATCTAACTTGTCAGCAATAACATCTAAAGCAGCGTCATTATTGGCAACTATAAGGACTGATTCGCCTCTTGCCATATGCTCTGCTGCGATTGCAGCTATTGTATAGCTTTTACCAGTCCCCGGAGGACCAGAGGCACAACCCAAATTAGCATTAGCTGCAATTGAAATGATCTTCTTTTGTGGAGTAGACAGTAAGCCAGGTAAATAGTCATACTTAAGGAGCTGTCTAAATTGGGAACTTGATATAGTATTTTCTGACGGTAACAGTAGTTCAGCTAACGGAGCAGATAATTTATTCGACTCAATGATCTCTTCTAGTTCATGCAGTACACCGCGACTACTCGTTGATCTTTCAACAAAAACCAACATAGAAGCAGGAAGCAGTGTTGGTGTTTTTCTTCTTAAAGCTTTTTTGATCTCATCAGAGTTAACGAGGTTAGGAAAGTTCAGTAGCTCAAGTAAGTTTAATTCTAACGGACTATCTTTAAGCCATGATGTCCACAATGAAGTGGATTGAATATTACTGCTACCTTCAACATCAGGAGTACTATCACCTTCTGGCATTAGTAACTGAGTTAATGATTCATTTATTTCTGGTGTTTGTTCATTTACTGAAAAATAATAGTTGCCGCTGTCACTTTCAATGAAAGCCTCATTAAACAATAGAGGTGTGACAACCTGCTTTAATTCACCTTTTACTTCCAACTTGCCTACTAAAATAAAACTTGCATAAAGCAATACACGTTCACGCTGATATACTTCAACGCGCTTCATCATTTGCTCTGCAAACGCTGCTGGGATGGGCATGCGAGGAAGAAATCCAGAGCCGAGGTCATCCTGCCCTTCTAATACTAAGCAGTCATCTTTTTTTAGTTTGTTTAAGTTCCATAAGTTGAGATCTGCACTATCTTCTTTGTAGCAGTCTCGGTAATAGGAAAGTATATTCTTTAATTTCACGGTATTAATTGCTCTAAAACCTATTACTAATCCACCAAGCTAACTTTAACTTTCCAAAGAAACCTTCTGAGACAATAGCATTCTTCAATCGTTTTTTTAGCGTGTTTCGGGCATGTATCGCTAGCTCTTGCCCTGATGCTTGCTGATAGTCTTGTTGGCACTTTCTTAATAATGGCGTTAATTCGTCTAATTTATTTTCAAGAGAGTCTTCGTCCAACTCTAGGGCAACCATTAGTGTTGAATAAACGTACTTTTCATTTTCTATAAGTTCTTCGTAATCTATTACTTCTATGTCTTCATAACTTAATTGTTTACCTGTTCTTATTAGTTCATAGGCGTACCACAGACGCATATTATGAACAGTATTGTCCGGTTGCTGCTTAATGCCTTGATGAATTGCTACTGTAGCATCATCCCAACGCCCTAGCATTTGAAGCGCAAGTCGATAATGATAAAAAACATATGCAGGAAGCTCTTTCTTTTCTTTTGTTCTTTCAAAGAGCTTTATCATGCTGTGATAATGTCCTGCGCTGATATAACCATTGCCTAACTGTGCTATTAAGGCAGGTGCTTCAATAATACGCTCAAAGAACGTGTCAATTACATCATCTGGTGGCGTTATATCTTTATCGTTCCAAAACTCTAGTAAGGCCAAGAACGACCCTACCCAATGCTCACCATTTGAGTAATTTTTAATATCTTTAAGTACATGTTTATATTTATTGTTATCTTCTCGATTTAAGCATTTATCAGTATAAAAATATGCCTGTTCTCTAATTAGGTCGTTTATTTGTTCGCTAAATAAACAAGTTAACTCTTCAAAACTAAATTTCTCATTTAGGTAAGTGAATGATTGATTTAAACACCAATAGTCAGGTTCTTTATCGATTAGTACTTGTTTAAAGGTATCTAAGGCTTCATCAGCATGGTTTAATTTACATAGAACACCAATTTTTCGTGTAGTAGCGTAACTTGCTGTTCTTTGTTCTTCAAAAACATGAATAGCTGCTAGTGCATCTTCATATTTTTCGCTTTCTATTAAACTATCAACATAAGTCAAGACTATGTATTGTTCATTAGGAGACAATTCAAAAGCTTTACTCAAATATTTTTGAGCTGTTTCTTTTTCACTATTACTCCCGTATTTGAGCAAGTTTTCACCAGCATAACAAAGTACACCTGGGTCATGTCTATTTTGTTCAACGCTCTTATGACAACAGTCAATATAATCTTGTTTACTGCTTTCTTGCTCTAGTAAATCAAAAAGTTTTTTCCACAAATAGGCATAACCGTGAACATTGAAAAGAACATGTTTCAAGCTTTCTATTGCCAATTTCTTCTGGCCAATATCTATTAACAAGTCAACTTTTTGAATTGTTAGCTCAATAGGTAACTCATCTTTCCAAGGGGTATTATCAAGAACATTAAGGGCTTCTTTATATTCCCCCTTGTTTACATAGTATTGAGCTTTGTCCTGATATGAAGGAATAAAATGTAAATCACAATTCAAAGACTTATCATACAATGTAAACTTTTCTTCATGGTCATCAGTTAGGTAAGCCAAATCTCGCCAAACATGGGGTAAGTATGGCGACTGCTGCGATATTTCCTTTGCAAGATCATATGGCAGGTTTGCTATTCCTTGTTCTTTTGAAACGTTTATTAATTGATTCCAAGCCCAGCGATAATCTGTATTATTCCTCACAGCATTTTTGAGCGGTTCTATAGCTTCTTTTTTTTTGCCTAATTTAATAAGCAAGTCTGCTAAATATCCATATAAAATTCCATCGTTTGGACTGTGCTTTATACCGTTAGTTATAACTTCAATAGCTGCTTGTATATCTTCATGCTTTTCAAGAAGTTCACATTGTCGTTTCGTTACATCCGACCAAGCTGGGTTCATTACCAATGCTTGTGAGTTTGCTTCTATTGCTAATGAAATATTCCCATCTAGTTCATGTAATTGTCCTAGATCACTATATATCCTAGGAGTCAAAGGATATTTACTTTGACCTTGTAGCAATAACTCTTTTGCTTTATCCAGTTCCCCGTATTGCTTGTAATAATTAGCTGCTAAGCTAAATGTATACCAGAGGTGATCATGGTCGTTTAACAGGTAATCAATAAACTCTTTTAACTTTGCTTGGCATAAAATTGATTTTGCTTCAAACCAATAATTCCAAGCTGAATCACCAAAGATGACTTGTATTTGCATTTGTGAAAAAACAAATGCTAAAGATGTTTCTTTTTCTTCTTTACTGATGCTCGCTTCCATTAATGTGAAAAAGGCTAAATCATTATCAACAGAATGTGATAGCACCTGCTTTGTCTGCTTCCTCGCTTCTTCAAAATTACCCAACTTTAAATAACATTTGGCCAAGTAACTTTGATTAATGTATTCCCCAACAATAACTTGGCAAGTATCTTTAGCCTGGGAAAGTGCTTGTTCGAACAATCCAAGCTTTAGCCTTACATCGATAAGTTGCCTTCTGATTACGCCATAGTCTGGTCTTAGTTCTACAAAATTGGTTAATACCTTCTCTTGAAAAACAGGATCACTATGCCAGTCTGCAACATAGTCAAGCACTTGAGTATTTTGAGAGTTTTCGCCATGTAATTCTTCAAGGATAGTGTCAATTTGAGCTGTATCACCTCTTTTAAACAGAAGTCCGAAATAACTGCTGGCATACTTATGTATAAAAGGGTTTTCATTAAAGCAATCTTGGAAAAAATCCAACGCAGCTCCAAACTCTCCTAATCTCTCATTTTTTCGTGCTACAAGTTCGTTAAAGTCTTTAATGGCTATATGTGGTTTGATTTGACTTTCAATACTTTCTAAACGTTCAATCAAGCCTCTATCTATTAATTTATTTGAAAGATAGTTAATGAGGTCGGTATCTTCAGGATGCATTGTTAATGCTTCAAAGAGGTAATCTATTCCAATATGTTCTTGGTCCAGCAACTCATGTGCCTTATAAAGAGATATTGCTGGCACAGCAGAACGTACTTTATATTTATTATATCGCTCCTTTAAAAATTCTATTGATTCTTGCTCTCGCTTTAAATATCGCGATGCTTTGAAGTAACTTTCAATATAGTTACTATTAGTTTCATCCAAACAATAAGCGTATAAATAATGTTCCGTAGCAAGTTCAAAAGATTGATGAGACCAATAGTAGTTTGCAATTGACCAGTGAGAGTACGCAGAATAGCTACCAAGTTCTTTCAGTTGTGATAAAGACTGGATTGTTAGATCACTATGTTCATTGGTGTCATAAACTTGATCAAAAAGTGTTCCTAGCAAATCTAAGTCCACACTATTTTCTAAATAGTCACTTAATAGCTTTAAGCCTTCGTCACGTTTACCCAGATCTCTTAGGCAAAAATATTTCGAACTAAGTAGCAAAGATTCATTAGGAAATTTACTCAGCAACTTATTGTTTAACTCTAGAATATTTATAGTGTCGTTATTCCAAACCGCAAAGCTTCTCGCTACCCTCAGTGTGATTCTATGCTCTGGAGCTATTTCTTTAAGTTTTGCTAATGCATTCTTCGCTGTTAAATAATCATTTTGCTCTTCCGCCCTGCTATAGTCATCCCATAACGGGTAGAGATTAGATGCTGGAAAATTAAACTTTGATAATAACTTTGATTTTTCAGATGGTACAAATGCAATACAGCGAGCACCACTATAACCTTCACTTTCTATGGTTTCTTTAGTCAACATCTCTTGCATTACCGGTTGTGATGGATCCATTACATACAGAGTACCAACCTGTTTGTTGAAACCTATAACAGCTTGAATATGTGCAGAGAATCCATTGGTGGTAACTAGCGCAAAAGGAATGTCATTTTCAATTAGTTCATAAGCTAAGCTATTTTCTAACTCAAACTCCTGGAAGTAATAATTATTGTTCCTTAACCACTGGCGTTCTTTTGTTGCTGGTGTTCCGTCAAAACAAATTGCGTCTGCGATAGTTTTTGAATCAAAATTTTGTCCCCAATAACGACAAAGTGCAGCCAGTGTAGTCGGAGCACATGTCATATGCTCTTGTTTTAAAAAAGGTACATCTAACACTTTCCTATTTAAAGCACCTTTAGAATTTTTAAGGTTTTCAGTAACAATTTTCCAGTAACTACTTTTATGCTCGGATAAGAGTTCTATTGCTTTGTCAATTTCTTGTTCGTGAATAGCAATTTGACCTTTCCAAGACAATAAAAATTGTTCGTCACGTTTGTCTACTGTAATACGTATATTTTCAAACTGTTCTATAGCATGTTTACATTTAGACCAATCGTGATTTCCTGCAAGTAATTGAGCGTACTCAAGCCAAACACTAGCAGATTGATACTTATCTATATTCTGTTCATACAGCTCAATAGACGCACCAACACCACCAATTTTAGTAAGGATATTAGACAAAACCCTCATGTTATAAGGTGATGGGTAGGCATCGAAGTGTTTCTCAGCCTGCTCTTTAGCTTCAGCTAATTCATTTTGTTCGTTTAATAGCTGAATCTTTAAAGAAGTAAGCCAACTATCCGAAGGGTCAATAATTATGGCTTCATCTATAAGAGAATCAGCTTTTGAATAGTTTTTAAATATTCTTTGAAGAATCGACTTAAAACCAAGTAAATCAGACTTATGCTTTTCGGCACTTAAAATAGTTTGAGCGTGTTTTTTGACAAATTCATTGGCTAATATAGGACCTAGCTTATTTAATTTATAGAAAAGCACCCTACTTAAAAGGTCTGGACAATTTCTGTCCTGTCTCCATAGCCTTAGCAATAGCGCATCTGACTTTCTGTCGCCACCTAAGTTCATATACAACCGAATGGCAATTAAACGCTTTTCCCGGCTATTCCATGTATCAATAGGTCCCCACTCACTTTCAGCTCTTGTTAATGCATCATGATAAAGGCCAACTTTACAAAGATCCCTGATTGAATCAGCGGTGGTATTTTTTAATTTAGGTTCTGAAATGAGATCTGACACGACTATTAGTCCTTTAATGATAAATTCTTTTTCCTTACTGAAGAATTTATCATTAAAGGACTATCAGCGATAGCACTTAAGCCATAAATATATGTAATTTATAAGTTATTTAGCAACCCCAAGGATCTTTTACCAAATCTTGTATAACCTTTATTTCTCTATCACCAAGATAACGCATTGCTTTAAATAAATTAAAATCATAATCCTCAATACCATTAGTCCAAATAGCCAAAGCAAATCTACACATAATAGCTTCTTCAGTCGAACAAACCGATAGATAGTTGGTCACTTGATCTCTTATGTATCTTCTATTTTCAAAATCCCAAAGTGGAAGTAGATACGGTGTATTTTCTTCTAACCAAATTGCAAATCGTGCTTCATGAGGCAATAAGTTGTGTGGTTGATAATTCATTTTGTTCATCTAATTTGATTTCACTTAAACCAATTAGTAGGACAAATAAATAAAACAGTCAAACCCTTATATTTCAATTAATTAAGCGAATAATATATATATAAAATCTATTAAGGGATATAAGTAACTTATTGTTTGTATTCATAACTTTGAAATTTTGACTAATTAATAAACCATAAAATATATAGATAAATCAGGCAGATAAAAACATTCATTTAATATCTTAAAAATAGTCATGTACTACTGTTCATATTAAACTAGAACAAAATAGCGAATATACCTTTTACTATATTAGCTCCCTTTCTTATCACTTCCAATCGACACCTTTAGGTAATTCATAACCACTAAATTCCATGTGAATAACTCTTCTATGTTTTGGCAATTTAGCTTTACTGGAAGCATGTAATATTAAGGGTCTCATAATTAACATGTCACCAGCATTAGCTTCACATTCAATAAATTCAGATTCTTTGACAATGTTATCAATGTCAGCTTGCTTTAACACACCGCTATTATGACTATTAGGGATAACTTTTAAACAACCGTTATCTGCGTTACTATCATCAAGATGAATACGAAAGGTAACCATATTATTTAAAACTGATTCATTAGGTTGAACGTGATGCGTATTGTCCTTTAGGCTCCATGGACCCCATCCATCAATGTGATGTTTTTTATTCACAGAAACAGTTTTATCTTGGTGCCAACTGACTAACCAGTTTTTGTCCGGGTTCTTATCAAAAAAAATGGCTCTGACTAACTGCGGCTGTTCACCTAAAATTGACCGAGCTTTAGCTAGTATATTTTCTGAATTAGCAAGCTGGGCAATACAATCAAATTTCTTCTCCGCATTGCGAATACCATGAGGGGTTCTTAGTTCATTCGATTTTGTTATTTCATCAATAAGTATTTGAATTATTTCAGATGAAATAAATTGCTTTTCTAATGCAAAGCCTTGTTTTAATTTACTCATCGACTAAACCCTCAAACTGCTTATTATTCGTTTCGTAGTGTTGTTGCCAGAGTTTATTTCTAAAACGATAATCAGGATCTACTTTTCTCTTTAATTCAAAGAATTCATCTGCTCTAGGATAGGCTTTAACAAATTGCTCTGTTGTTGCATGGAGTTGATATGGCAAATAGTAGGCACCATTTTCTTCAATAACAGCATCAATTACCTTTCGACTCCAAAGTTTTACTTCTTGTTGTGCCGATTCACTAGTTCCTTGACGATAATAGACAACAAATGCAAACACTTCTGTTTTCGCCCAAGCTAATAATGATCCGCTATCAGGTAGAGCATGGCGAATCGAAACATTGATAATATTTGCCTGGTGCTTTTTAAATATATTGGCCATTTTGATTGCAAAGCTATCAAAGTTTTCAACTGGAACAAAGTACTCCCTAAGCGCATAGGTCTGAGTAGCTCGATTAGAAGGTTCAAGTTCGTTAACATCATAACTGGCTTCATAATTTCGCCACTGCACAGCATCAAAGGAATACAGGATCGGCTCTAAGACATGCTGGCGCATCCACTTACCAAAGTTTGAGTCGGCTACAAACTTTGCCACTTTAGGTTGCCAGGTATATTCTTTGTTCTTAGGGATTAGCCTTTGCTCTACAGTTAAAGGGGCATTAGTATTTAACCAACTGACGCTACGTACATCGGTAAAGTTTGGTGGGTAAATATCAGCGTTATGAAAAATGACATTTTGATCATGTCGAATATTAGCTGAAAAATATTCCTTATAGCTTTGAACATTCATCTTCTCGGTGTATCGTTTAACTTTGATATTATCTACCAAGTTTAAAGTAACTTCTGCAATAACAGCTATACCTCCATATCCGCCAATTGCACCATAAAACAATGCTGAATTCTCTGTTGGGGATGCAGTGACCATTTCACCATTTGCTTTGATTATTTTTATTGACTCTACAGACCTAATAATTGGGCCTTCACCAATATATCGGCCATGAACATTTACACTAAGAGAACCACCAACAGTAAAATTAGCGTATGTTTGCATTATTTTAATCGATAAGTTTTCAGGATCGATAACTTCTTGAAGATCGCGCCATGTAATACCACTCTGCACAGTTACTTTCTTATTAACCGTATCTAGTGCTAACACTTTATTAAAGGCTCGCATATCTAAATGAACACTATCTGGGTATGCAACTTGCCCGCCTTGACTAAAGCGCCCTCCTCCAATAGAAATTGGCCCTGTACTAGATTGGATAGCACCGACTATATCTTCAATAGACGTTGGTTGAATAACACGAGTAACCTCGATGGGGTTTAGCTGAGTAATATCATTTACAGTTGTCGGTTGTTCTATTTTTGGGGAGCTATTGCCATCAAAGTCGATAAAAATATAGGCGATAAGTAAGCCAAGCAATAGTATTAAACTAGCAATTATTTTGAAGAATAACTTAATCAAGAAGTACTTCCTTTTAATCTAAATTCCATAATAAATCATGTCACATTAATTCAGAGTTAGTAATTAATTTCAACTAACTGTTTGCTTTATATTTAAAAACTGATTATTATGCGCCCGTTCAATTATTCACCACATCATTTCGATGGTGAATTCATCAACTAACTGTGAAGGAGAAAATATTATGACATTTACATCAACATCCTTTGCAGGTCTTATCCGATAAGAAACTTGTAGCTTAGCCACATATTACCTAAGCACTTTAAAGTAGTTTCGCCCGGTTCATTTAGATAGAAAGCCAGACCTGCCAATACGTATTACGTTTTAAATCCTAATTTTCTAATAATGAAAAAGGAATTGGTATTATGGGCAAATCCGTCCAAAAAATTACTGAAAACGTTAGCCTCATTGCGTCTACTGATACGTGGATTGAAGGGCTAGCGATACAGCAACTGATTAAAACATCAGAATTAAGTGGTATGCACAGCGTTGCTGGCATGCCTGATTTGCACCCTGGGAGAGGTTATCCCATTGGTGCTGCATTTTTTACAACTAACAAAATTTACCCTGCGCTTGTAGGAAATGATATTGGCTGCGGTATGTCACTTTGGCAAACCTCAGCAAAAGTATCCAAAGTTAACTTAGATAAACTGGCCAAGAAGTTTGAGCATGTAGAGCAGCCTTTAGACGAAAGCTGGTCTGAAATTATTGAAAACCGAAAGGCTGATAAAGGTATAACAACCGATAACTATGATCGTGCTCTAGGCACCATTGGTGGTGGTAATCACTTTGCTGAATTTCAGGCCATCGATGAGGTGTATGACCAAATAGCGTTAGATGAGTTAGGGCTTAATAAAAAGCATTTACAGCTTCTTGTGCACTCTGGCTCTAGAGGCTTAGGTCAATCAATTTTGGTTGAGCATATAACTAAGCACAACCACGATGGCTTAAACCTTGATGATAACGACTTTCAGGATTACATGGCCAAACATGATGAAGCGATTCGTTGGGCTGAGCTAAATCGTGAACTGATTGCCAAACGCTTTTTGGAAGCAATAAGAGCAAATGGTGACTGTGCATTAGATATTAACCACAATTTGGTTTCATCAAAATACATTGATGGTTGTGATGGCTTGCTACACCGAAAAGGCGCAACACCAAGTGATAAAGGCTATGTAGTGATACCTGGTTCACGTGGTGATTATAGCTATTTGGTGAAACCCATTACGTTGAATGAAAAGCTTAGTAATAGTGAAACTTGCGATAACTTAAATACAAGTTTGTTTTCTTTAGCGCATGGCGCAGGTAGAAAATGGAAACGTGGCGAGTGTCATGGCCGTTTAGGGCATAAGTATAAGCGTGAAGACTTATATCGCACCGTACTCGGGAGTCGAGTGGTTTGTGGCAATAAAGAGCTTTTGTATGATGAAGCACCGCAAGCTTATAAGAAATGTGAAACCGTTATCAGCGATATGGTTGATGCGGGGTTAATTGACGTTATAGCTAAGCTACGTCCGGTATTAACCTTTAAAACAAATGGAGATTGTTCATCATGATATTACTACAACTGTCAGCAGGACAAGGCCCTGTCGAGTGTTGCAAAGCTGTTGGTTTGGCGCTGAAAACAATTGAAAAACAATGTCGAGAGAAAGGAATAAAGCTCGATATTGTTGAAACTATTGCTTCCAAAGAGCGAGATTGTTTTAAGTCAGCGCTATTACAGTTTGATTCAGGGCAACTTGATTCAAAAAAGGCTGACTCTGAAAAGGAAAGTTCAGCTAAGCAATTAGCCGAGTCATGGCAAGGAGCTATGTTATGGGTATGTCAGAGTCCCTTCCCTACCGATAAAAAAGGACCTAAGCGTAAACGTAAGAACTGGTTTTTCAGTGGCAAAATGTATGAGGTAAGTGATACCCAATTGGATAAAGGAGTTACCTTTCAAACATGTCGAGCTTCTGGTGCTGGCGGCCAACATGTGAATACAACGGACTCAGCCGTTCGAGCTACTCACACTGAAACAGGTATTTCAGTGCGTGTTGAAAGTGAGCGCAGCCAACATGCTAATAAGCGGTTAGTAAGAGCATTGCTATTCCAGAAGTTAGAAGCAACAAAACTTGAGCAAATGACACAACAAGAAAAAGCTCGTTGGCAACAGCACAGTGAAGTTGAACGTGGTAACCCAATGAAAACATTTAAGGGTGAAAAGTTCATTCCAAGCAACTAATAAGGAAATTAATTATGCTTATTGAAATATTGAAGGGTTCTCTCTTTTAGGTATTTATCTAAAGGAGAGCAAAATGAAAAGAGAATATAGATTAATTAAGGCTTATGGGCTAAATGAATACGGTCTAGCAGACTTACCTGTAAAAGTTTCAGGTGTAACTATTTCCAGAATAGTTATAGGGGAAGAAACAGGTTGTTCTTTTTGTTTCCCACATGGCTACGAAACTATCAATAGTCATATTAGCAACCGACAAAGAAGCTGGAAAAAACAGCGGAGACAACAATGAAAGCGACAAATATAATGTTTATTTGTAGTCGAAACCAATGGCGTAGCCCAACGGGTGAACAAGTTTGGAGAAATCACCCTGAACTATCCGTTAGATCTGCGGGCACTAGCCCAGGAGCTAAGAGAACAGTCAGTGTTAAAGATATTCAATGGGCTGACGTGATTTTCGTTATGGAAGAAAAGCATAAAAGTCGCTTGAAGGCACAGTTTACTAGGTTATTAGATTACAAAGATATTCAATTACTCGATATTCCCGATGAGTATCAGTATATGGATGAAGAATTAGTTGAAATTATGAAGCAATCAGTGGGTAACTATTTAGGGTTAACTTAAAGCGAGCTTTTTAATTAAGCTTAAACTAAATAAATAGAGGATAAAACAATGTAATTCCATCTCAACACAGCAAACTTTGATCTCACCTGTTCAATAAGGGAGCGAGCGTATTGCTGTGCCAAATTACTTTGAAATGTTGAGCCATTTTATGTTGTTGGCTCATCTTTAGATATTGAGAAATATGGAATTACATTATGAGAATTAAATATCCACGCCCCCCTCATTTACCTTGGTCACCGGGTGCAACAAGTGATGATATATACCAAGGAAATACAAGTTACTTTGAAAACAAAGTCGTTGTTGTTACCGAGAAAATGGATGGCGAGAATACCTCTATATATCGAGATTTTGTACATGCTCGTTCTATAGATAGTCGTTTTCACCCATCGAGAACTTGGGTAAAAACGCTACAAGCAAAGATTGGTTACAAGATACCTGAGGGATGGCGCATTTGTGGTGGAAACCTTTATGCAAGGCATTCTATTGTTTATGAAGAATTAACCAGTTATTTCATGGCTTTTTCTGCATGGAATGAGAAAAATGAATGCTTAAGTTGGGAAAATAGTAAGCATCTTTTCGAGCAGTTAGGGTTAACCACACCTACAGAGTTATACGTTGGAGTATGGTGCGAAAAGACGATTCAAAATATCGTTTTAGACACAAAAAAACAAGAAGGGTATGTGGTCAGGATTGCCGATAGCTTTTATTTTACAGACTTTACCAAAAGCATTGCTAAATGGGTTAGAAATAATCACGTAATTACAGACAAACACTGGATGCATGCTGAGGTAATACCCAACACCTTATCGAGCGATGCCCAGATACAAAAAAAGGGAGGTTAAGATGAAAAATTTAGAATCATGGATAGAAAGTTTAGCCTTAACACATTCACCAAATTTTGATGAATGTGTTTCATTCTTAGGTAATTATTTTCCCTTGCTTCATCAATTTGCAGAGACTGAACAAGATAAAATATGGCACGCTGAAGGTGATGTTGCTATCCATACCGATATGGTATTAAGTGAACTTTATAACTTATTAGCATCAGAAGCTCAGCACATTGTCGGCAGTAAAAGACAGGTATTAATTCTATCTGCTTTATTACATGACATTGCTAAACCATTAACTACTAGGCGCAAGAATATCAATGGTTTTGAGCGAGTTGTAGCTTCTAAACACGAGGAGATAGGCGCAAGTTATTTAGCTATCAAGTTGATAGAGTTACCACTTGAGCATGAATCAATAATGTCAATTATGGGATTGGTAGGCTTCCATCAGGAACTAAATCAAATAGTGGAAAGCCACTATTAAATTCACCTTCAATATTTTCCATTTTTATTGCAATTCGACTTTCATCATATTGAAGTAAATTTAAATCTTTAACTGCTCTTACTGCATCACCAAAACGGAGAGGGAAAAAACGATTTTTTTTAGGTTTAGATTTTAAATCTTTATGCCAACCCATGACGTAAACTCCATTTACATATAACGCCCCGCTAATGGGCAAATAATTGTTGGTTAAAATAAGCGACGCAGGAGCAAAAACCAACTGTTATTTGTCCTGTTGAGCGCCTTGTTATGCAGATTTTTGCCAAACACTCTCAAATTCTTCTTTTGATATTTTTCGCGATTCTGACAAGTCTAGATCCTTAATGTTTCCATCATATAACCAACACTCTTCAACTGAATCATTTCTAGATGAAAACCACTTACCATCATATTGCTCAACTTGCCTGAGAGCATGTCCCTCATCAGCAAACTCTGTCCAAATGGTTCCTTCACCTAAATGTGATTCAGACACTCCAATCCAATATTGCACCGAACTTCCTTATCTGCATAACGCCCAATTAAGGGGCTTTTTATAGTTTGCCAAAATGTGCAGCGTAGCGGAACCAGGCAAAATTTAAAAAGTCCCGCTTGAACAGCTTGTTATATGCCTTTTAGACTTTGATAAATGACGCCATCATCGTAATTACGAGAACTTCTAATTGAAGTATGCGTAAATAACAAATGACTAAACAACCATTCCCCGTTGAGTTTACGGAAATTTAATGTGAACCGGTTATATTGATTGGACATAACCTCTATATCTAGTTTTATCTTTAATATTCCATCGCTCTCATCGCATTTCTGACTGAACATATCAGCTGAAGTTAAAAAACTTAGCATTATCGTTCTGTCATATTTTACATATCTTTTATACTCTTCAAAATTTAGGAAGGAACTTTCATCCAATTCTACATATTTTTGTTTAAAATACCGTTCTTCTTCAGCCGTAAACGGCGCCAGTAGCGGGTATATTCTTTTAAAATACTCACCTTCCTTAGCTTCTCGTTTAATTAATTTATCATTAAATATTGAAATAAGGTCACAATCACCAGAGTAGGATGCCGGTGAAATAAAAAAGACAAAACAAAAGAAGGTACACTTCAGCATAAATCAAACTCAACACTTTTGAGGCATATAACGCCCCAATAAGGGGCTGATAATAGTTTGCTAAAATGTGAAACGAAGTGGAACCAAGCAAACTGTTAGCAGTCCCGCTTGATTGGCTTGTTATATGGCTATTCGCCACCACCTCCGCCGCAACCTCCATCACCACAACTGCCGTCGGCTCCAAAACCACCACCGTCACCACCCATTGTTGAGCGACGAGAATAATCCAAAAGTGATTCGAAATTGAAGCGAGGCCAACTACCAAAACACTTTTTTGATACATCAGTGCGTAGGTCGTTATAACTTGATTCTAAATTCAATTCTTCGAAATCGGGTTGCGAGCAAAACATCGCAAAAGCATATTCAAGATTGTGCTCAGTTTTTAGTTCACTATCAAAAACACTCTTCACTTCTTGAGTAGAGTAAAAGTTTTGCTTTTCGAATGCATCAATTAACGCAGGAGGTAATACTCTAGCTATTTTAGGAATTGAATTTTTATTAAACATGCCGAACATTTAGCTAAACTCCGTTTTGCCATATAACGCCCTGTTAAGGGGCTGATAATGTTTGACTAAAATGTGTAGCGAAACGAAACCGAGCCAAACTTTAGCAATCCCGCTTGAACAACTTGTTAGCTAGCAACTTAGCCAACAACTTGATAAGTAATACTATGATTAAACTCCACAATAAGAGCTATAACAATTAATAAAACTCCAATACCTGTAAATAAACGATTAACAAACTTATATTTATGCTCATTGTTACGTTTATCGTAATGATCAAGCACAACAACAAATAAACTTAATGCCCCTAAAACCATGGCCGTAATTATTATGTTTAATGTTGCGCCTGTAAATGTAACGCCATCAGATGAACCTTTACCAGGAAGATATAATTCACCATGTTGATAACCATAGAAGGCATAGCACAGTAATCCTAGCCCCCATATTATGTTGAAAACTCTCTCTGATTTCGGGATGGAATTTGGGATATTGTTCGAACCTTTTATTTGCTAGCTAACGCCCAATTAAGGGGCTTTTTATAGTTTGCCAAAGTGTGTAGCGCAGCGAAA
>OJBI01000156.1_pt1 | contig 16958 bp, 11 predicted proteins | sample 1590541 | NCBI WGS metagenome assembly OJBI01 (sample SAMN05416871, study PRJEB24817) | seawater metagenome | isolation source: Sea water | place: Canada:Atlantic | collected 2013-11 | reverse complement strand
CTCACCATGCCTTAGCTGCTCATGGCCGTCTTTCATCGTTGACACTTCTATAGAGTGACCTAAAGTATGACCGTAATTTAAAAGAAGTCTCTTACTGCCCTCCCTTACATCACCCTGAACATGCTGAATTTTTATTTCAATGGTGCGCTTAACAAATTCAATTATATGCTCTTGAGACTTATTTTTTATTGACTGGTAATTCTCAGAAAGGTAATGATAAAAATCTAGATCATTTATAATTCCGCACTTTATTACCTCAGCCAGACCTGATGTATAATCTCTACTAGACAAACTATCAATTAAGTTCAAATCTATCAGGTTTGCAATTGGGTGGTAATAACTACCGATTCCATTAATAGTATGCCGGAAATTAATAGCTGTCTTGCCTCCAATGCTACTGTCAATCATAGCCATCAACGTGGTTGGAATATGCACTAAATTCATACCCCGCAACCAAGTACTGGCAACGAAACCTGACATATCACCAATTACGCCACCACCAATTGCTATAAGAGTAGAATCCCTAGCAAATTCTTCCTCTTCTAAAACACTGTAAATCTTTAAGACCTCATTGATCGTCTTGTTTCCTTTTCCAGCGCCTAAAGCATGGATAACCACAGAGTAGTTTTGCTCCTCAAAAAGATCGGCTATATTACGAGCAAGCGTATCCTTAAAATAATTATCAGTAACTATTAAAATTTTGTTATTTTTCGTTGCCTCTTGTACATAACCGACAATACCATCAACAACATCTCGCCCTAAATATATAGGGTATGGCGTACCATCGAGGTCAGCTATAATCTTTCTTTCCAAGCCCATATTAATACTCCGAAAACATACCTGAATTTACAATTAACTCAGCTATCTGGAAATCTTCTTTTACGTTAATTTCATGACCTTCAAAATGGTTAATTATTTTAACGTACGGATTTAGCCCCACTCGCTTTCTATTTTCTAAGTATGCATTACGCGTAAATATGTATAAAGAAGACTGCTCAAACGTAACCGGTGATAAATCTTTCAATTGAGGGGTAGATAGCTTAAGCGAATAATTAAGTGGGGCACCTTGATACCAGGTTAGTTTTTTAAACTCATAAGCAGTAAATGCTGAATCATTTACTCCGCTCACAACCTTATCTAAGCAATCAGAGATTGTTGATGAGCGTAAAAATGGGCTATTAGGGTGTAGCATAACCACCACATCAGCATCTGAGGCCCTTAAAAATTCATCAATAATATCCTCAATGGCAATTTCATCAGCATCAAGAAACTTAGGCCTAGGCATTAAGTCTACTGCCAAACCCTCATCTATGAACGTCAGCACATTTTCATCTGAGCAATAAACTACAACCTGATCAATACCCTTCGTTAGATTCAACGAATTTATACTGTAATTTAGTGGGTGATGACCGCCCAGTTTTAAGGCATTTCGATTATTGTCACCCTCATTTTTAGATTGGTATTCCATCCAATACGGAATCATCCCCACCACTTTCATAGCACACTCCATATATCGATAATCAATTCAATAAAACACATTAGAATTATATATTACACACTTGTATTAATTTTTAATGGCAAAATATTCATTTTTGAAAATAAACTACGAATTACTTCTGTGTGCTCAGAAGACATGTCAAAAAATGATACTTCAGCCTTTGGTAACATCCATTTAGCAGACAATATTGCTGTGGATGTATCACCAATCACCTTGTCAAATGACATGACGCTAAATAGTATCTCTATGGGTACTGGGCTCGGTAAAATCTCAGCCACCCCCTTTAAATTCAGTATATCGTCCTGATCAGCTGGGTGATACTTAACATAAACCCCCCCATAATTGCGTGTGATATTTTTAATGATTAGCTCAGCACTTTCTAACGAACCATAAATTTCTTCAATTACCGTACCCCTAGGTAATACTAATAATATTTTTTCACCAGGTAATTGTTTTTTTTCTTGCCAGCCTAGACTCGTCACAATAGATCTGATTAGACACTGCGCTCGATTAGTTTTATAAAAGCCAACCTCAACCTCAACACACCGCTTTTTCATCAATCTCGCTGGCGCAAACTCTGGATGAGTCAGATAACATGTATCAGTCCAATCTGACCCTCCATATCTTTGCATTCTAGTAAACCACCTCCCATATACTAACTTTTTAATGGGTACATCAATCCATTTACGTGCAAGATACTTCCCCATATTAAGCTTTTGAAAACTTATATAGCTTCCTGTTCCGTTATCTAAATACGCCCCCTTAACACCCAACTTCAAAACGTTCCGGGAATAGTGCATGGCATACTGAAACTCTAAACGACGATCATTACCGGTTGCTATTTCTACTGGCTTAAGCTTCTTAATAGTATCCCGTAATATTTTAAAGGCTTCTTTTCTATTTTTATTTTTTTGTTGAAATTTAGATGTTCGCAACGGCAAGCACGATACCGATGCAAAAGGCTCAAGTAACTTTAAAGAAGCCTGATAAATTGGGTTTCGCTCATCATCAAAACTTTGGTTAATAAAAATCAAATGATAATTATGCGCCTCATCGTTTAAGGCCAAACCAAGGCCAATAAAATAATGCCTAAACTGCCCCACCATCAATAATTTATTGGGCCTATCCATATCCAACTACCTTTTATTCTTAATCCAGCGAAAACAAAAAAACCGGCCTAAGCCGGTTTTTTTGCACTAAAGCTAAAACAAATTAATCGTTTTTAGATTTCAACTGCTCTTTAATCAAATCACCAATTGTGGTTGGACCAGCAGCCGCTTCAGGTGCTGACTTTTGGTTATGAGCCTTAACTGCTTCTTTCTCTTCTACTTCATCTTTACTCTTAATAGAAAGAGAAATAGTACGGTTTTTGCGATCAACAACGATGATCTTAGCTTCTACTTCTTCGCCTTCTTTTAGCGCGTTGCGTGCATCTTCTACACGGTCCTTGCTAATTTCAGAAGCTTTAAGAGTCGCTTCAACGCCTTCAGCAAGCTCTACAATCGCTGCCTTAGCATCAATTGAAGTTACCTTACCTTTAACAATGGCACCTTTGTCGTTTTCAGCAACAAATTCAGAGAAAGGATCGCTGATCAACTGCTTAACACCTAGAGAGATACGTTCGCGCTCAGGGTCAATAGAAAGAACGATTGTTTCTAACTCGTCACCCTTCTTGTAGTTACGAACAGCTTCTTCGCCAGTTTCGTTCCAAGAGATATCAGAAAGATGAACAAGACCATCAATACCACCATCTAGACCGATGAAGATACCGAAATCAGTGATAGATTTAATCTTACCGCTGATCTTATCCCCTTTATTACACTTACCTGAGAACTCTTCCCAAGGGTTAGCCTGACACTGCTTAACACCTAGAGAAATACGACGACGCTCTTCATCAATATCAAGAACCATTACTTCTACATCATCACCTACTTGAACAACTTTAGATGGGTGAATGTTCTTGTTAGTCCAATCCATTTCAGATACGTGAACCAAACCTTCAACGCCTTCTTCTAGCTCAGCGAAACAACCGTAGTCTGTAAGGTTAGTTACCTTAGCCGTTACCTTAGTGTTTTCTGGGTAACGAGCCTTGATTGCAACCCATGGATCTTCACCTAATTGCTTAAGACCTAGAGATACACGGTTACGCTCACGATCGAATTTCAATACTTTAACTTGAATTTCATCACCAACATTTACGATCTCACTTGGGTGCTTAATGCGCTTCCAAGCCATATCGGTAATGTGTAGCAAGCCATCAACACCACCAAGATCAACAAACGCGCCGTAATCGGTTAGGTTCTTAACGATACCAGCAATTTCCTGACCTTCTTGCAAGTTAGCAAGTAGCTCATCGCGCTCTTGGCTGTTTGCTGTTTCTAGAACAGCACGACGGGAAACAACAACGTTGTTGCGCTTTTGGTCTAGCTTAATAACTTTAAATTCTAATTCTTTACCTTCAAGGTGAGCTGTGTCGCGTACAGGGCGCACATCTACCAAAGATCCAGGTAGGAAAGCACGGATAGTCGCAACATCGACCGTAAAACCGCCTTTAACTTTACCGTTAATAACACCGGTAACCACTTCTTGTGCTTCAAAGGCTTTTTCAAGCTCTTTCCAAGATTCAGCACGCTTGGCTTTTTCACGTGAAAGCTTAGTTTCGCCAAAACCGTCTTCTACGGCTTCTAGAGCAACCAATACTTCTTGGCCAACTACAACTTCTAACTCACCCTTGTCATCAAGGAATTGAGCACGCGGAATAACTGCTTCAGATTTTAGACCTGCGTTTACTATTACCCAGTCAGAGTCGATATCAACAACAGTACCAGTTACGATACTGCCTTGTTTCATATCAAGATCGTTAAGGGATTCTTCAAATAGGTCAGCAAAAGATTCAGACATTAAATTACCTAAGTCAGGTTCAACCACCACGCCAGTGGGTGGGTCTATGGTTATAAATCGCTGTAAACCCGCATCTGGCAAGGGCTTACAGGGATTGGAATAATGGTGGCGGATTATACAGGGTTTAAGGGGGATTGCTACAGATAATTATTGTTCAATATTATACAAGCTGGTTACGCTTTAATTCTGTCATCACCACATCAAGCACCTGCTCAATCGTCATATTTGTGCTTTCTACAATTAGCGCATCCTTAGCAGGCTTTAAGGGAGCTATTTCTCTATTCATATCACGTTCATCTCGCTGCATGATATCCTGAAGGATTTGCACGATATCCCCTTCAACGCCTTTTTCTCTTAACTGCAAAAACCGACGCTTGGCACGCTCCTCAGCCGAAGCTGTCAGGTAAATTTTTACAGGAGCCTCGCTAAAAACCACCGTTCCCATGTCCCGACCATCCGCCACAAGCCCCGGCGCTTCCGAAAAAGCTCGCTGACGAGCCAATAATGCGTCACGCACTTCTGGCAGCGCCGCTACTTTTGAGGCATATCCTGCAATCTGCTCTGTGCGAATATCAAGACTCACATCTTCGCCCTCCAAAACAATTTGAACCCCCTTTTCCTGAGGGATAAATTGCACATCCAAATGCTTGGCCAGCATAGCCACTGACACCTCATCCTCTAAAGCAACCCCATGCAACCTAGCCGCTAATGCAGTTAAGCGATACAAGGCACCACTATCCAACAAATGCCAGCCAAGCTTTTTAGCCACCAACTGACAAACCGTACCCTTACCGGCACCACCTGGACCATCAATGGTCAATACAGGTGAAAACTCTTCGTTACTCATAAGAGCCCCTTCCTAATACAACAAAAAAACAAGGTGAATCATAATGCTTATGTAGGTTTTCTAAAGTGCAGCCTTACGATTCTTGCTAGCACTAATTATCAACACCAATAAAATTCCCATCATCAACCCAACAAATAAAGCCAACACAACTATCAATACCTTCTTAGGTTTAACAGCTCCATCACTGACCATTGGCTTGGAGTCTAATTCAAACAAAGCCATCTTAGATTCATCCAAGCTCAAGACTGACAAATGGGCATTCCTTTTTTCTAAAGCCACATAATTCTTTATAAAAGCTTGGGGCTGTTGGCGGGTCTTTATACGCTCCAGTTCTCGATCATTTTCCAGTAAAGCTATTTTGTGCTCTATATCTGCAAGGGCAGCAGACGGAAAATTGTCTTTTGTACGATTTTGAAGCTCAGCTTTTTCAGCCTCCAAGGACTCATAACCCCGATAATACAGAGGTAACTTATCTAAGCCATCACCTTCAGAATTTACAATCTCCACCCCTGAAGCACTCGCCTGAGCAACGCTCTTAACCTCTTTTTCGTTGGCAGGTGTCGTGGGCTTTTTAAAGCCTAGACGCCTTGCTATGGATATATTCTCGCTCAATACAATTATGCGCTGCTGGTTTTTCTTTATTAGTTGCGACTTAAGGGCCTCTAGCTGATCCTGCAAAACTAGACGCTTAAATTTATAATCCTCTAAAGCAAGCGCCTCGGTTATCTCGGCGTCTTTTAAATATTCATACAGCGCTTTTTGCATATTACGCTGATTGAGCAAAAGCTCGTTGTCTCGAGCCTCCTCAAATGAGGAGGCCAACTCTAATTTGATTACCTGCTCAGTCCAAGCAAGGTAGGCTAAGAGCAATTTATCTCCCTCTACTGCTTCAGGATATGAGAGCTTAAGCTGAAATAAAGTCCTTGGATTACCTAACTCTTCCTTTTTAGCTTTAATCTCAACTTCGCTAATTTGATTTTTAAATACAGCATAAGAATATCTATCAGCCTCCACCCCTTCAGGTAAAGGTAGGAAAGTCTGAGCGTCAGGCTCTTTATTATAAAAATCATTAAAGTTTTCGGCCGATAACAGCTTTCGCCTTATGGCTTGCAAAGCAGCGCCTGGGCTCATTTTAACTAATTCGCTATTATTCACCTCAAAAAGAGCGCCCTCTTTAACCAAAGAAACTTTAAAATTAGTTTCAAACCACTGAGTAGCTGTATATACATAAGCCAAAGCAAAAATAACACAAAATGCCACCACGATAGCAACCTTAAGTCGCCCCTTCCAAATGACCAGCAACAGCTCAAATAGATCAATTTCATCATGATTCAATTGATTATCCGACCGCCGCTCCAAAGGAAAACCAACGTCTTGATATTCACGACTTGGCGACTCCGCGATTACGGCTCTATCTTTACCCATTTTTTGCCTACTCCATGAATCCCTAAAAGTTTCTGCACTTACAATTTTTATTATTCTAGCTTCTAGCTTCTAGCTTCACATGCATTCCACAGTTCTGCGCTAACTCCACAAATCCAGGAAAAGATGTCGAGACATTGGCACAATCCAAAATCTTAATCGATTGATTAGCCCTTAATGATGCAATAGCAAAAGACATGGCAATACGATGATCCCCATGACTCACCACCTCTCCGCCACCCATCAGGTCTTGCGCACCAAACCCTTCAATTATGGCACCATCTTCCGTGGCCTTAGCATTTACACCTAATATTTGAAGCCCATCCACCATTACTTGAATGCGATCACTTTCCTTAACCCTTAACTCTTCAGCACCTGTCAAAATAGTAGTACCCTCAGCGCAAGCTGCTGCGATAAAAATCGCCGGAAATTCATCAATAGCTAAAGGCACTTGATCTTCAGGGATATCAATACCTTTGAGCTCGGCAGACTGAATCCGAATGTCTGCTACAGGCTCTCCGCCCACTTCACGCTCATTAAGAACATCAATATTTGCTCCCATTAACTTCAATATATTAATCACCCCAACACGAGTAGGGTTCAACCCCACATGCTCAAGTGTAATATCAGAATCAGGCGCAATACTGGCTGCCACCATAAAAAAAGCAGCAGATGATATGTCCGAAGGAACATCAATACTGGTCGCAGTTAACTTACCACCAGGCATCAGACTAACCTTGTTACCATTAACATTCACGTCATAGCCAAAACCCTTTAGCATCCGCTCGGTATGATCTCGAGTGGGAGCCGGCTCAGTCACCACCGTTTCACCCTGCGCGTACAATCCGGCCAACAAAACACAAGATTTCACCTGGGCACTGGCCATTGGTAAAGCATAATTTATTCCATTAAGCTTTTTGCCACCCTTAATTACCATAGGAGGGCGACCCTGTTCTGCCGTTTCAATTACTGCCCCCATCTCACGCAACGGATCTGCAACTCGATTCATGGGGCGCCCAGATAAGGATTCGTCGCCTGTTAATTCTACAGAAAAGCTCTGTCCCGCTAGTAAGCCAGACAAAAGCCTCATGGATGTTCCCGAATTCCCCAAATATAGGGTATTCGGCGGCGCCTGAAGGCCATGTAAGCCAACTCCATGAATTGTCACTCTGCCACGATGAGGGCCCTCTATAACCACCCCCATGTCTCGAAATGCCTGCAAGGTAGCTAGACTATCTTCACCTTCTAAAAAGCCAGTGACCTCAGTGGTACCCTCAGCTAAGGAACCTAGCATTATAGATCGATGGCTTATGGATTTATCACCAGGCACGCGAAGCGAACCACTCAATTTCCCACCGGGGTTAGCTATAAAGTTTACTTGTTTATCTTTCATAGGTTCCACATAGGCTCTGCGGGCCAATATTTTAGAGAAGTGATCCCGTGCTACTTTAGCACGAGTAAAAATACCCATCATGGCATTACCATCTGAACTGGCAACCGCCTCTCTCAATACAGCAAGATCAGTGTTAAACATATCTAGCGCATCAAGAACGGCATGCTTATTCGCAGTAAAAATATCATGCCACATTTTAGGGCTACTGGCAGCAATCCGGGTAAAGTCCCGAAAACCACCCGCAGCATAATTAAAAATTTCTTTATTTTCATGACTATGGGCTAACGTATCAACCAAAGAGTAGGCCAATAAATGAGGCAGGTGGCTAGTGGCGGCTAACACCTCATCATGATGCATCGCCCCCATCTCTTCAACTTTAGCTCCAACCGATTGCCATAAATACTTAACAACCTGCACAGCCTCCAACGAAGTCGACTCTAGCGGCGTCAAGATAACTGTGTGATTCTCATAAAGCGTTGAATCAACAGCCTTGATGCCACTTCTTTCACTGCCAGCAATTGGATGACCCAAAACAAAATTAGAAGATTCACTCTCTGTAAATATTTCTTGTATGTCGCGAGCTACATTTCCTTTTACACTACCAACATCCGTCACTATTGCTGATAATGGCAAGCTGCCCTTAATCTCCAACAGGATATCTCTACAGGCCAAAATAGGCACAGATATTATGACAATATCAGCATCAGAAACTGCTGCTTGGGCAGAAGCTGCATACTCATCAATAACACCAAGCTGAACTGCTTGCTGCATGGAATCTTGGTTTCGATCAAACCCTACCACACGGCCAATTACACCACGCTCACGCAAGGCCTTAACCCAGGAGCCGCCGATTAAGCCCAAGCCAATAATTGAAACACTGTATAAAGGGTGTTGGTTTGAATCAGTCATTAAGCTTCTAGCAAGTTTTTAAGCGCCAGTAAGAATTTCTGATTTTCAAACTGGGTTCCAACCGAAACACGAAGATGGTCAGGCATTTCATAATTAGCAACCGGCCTCACAATCACCCCCAGAGAGAGCAACCCTTGAAATATCTGCATGGCCCTACCAGGTATAGAAAAACAAATAAAATTACCTACTGAAGGAATCCAACTAAGATTTAACTGCTCAAACCCGGCTTGAAGCTGTGCAAGGCCACTGTCGTTCAATTCCTTACTCTGCTTAACGTAATTAGCATCTTTTAAGCAGGCCGTGGCAGCAGCCAAAGCTAAGGTGTCAACATTGAAAGGTGGACGCACACGATTCATTAAATTGGCAATTTCAGAGCTACAAACACCATAACCAACACGTAATGCCGCCAAACCATAAGCCTTGGAGAATGTTCGCGTAACCACTAGGTTTGGAAAAGCCTGCAAGTATTCTAGTCCGCTTGGGTATTCAGTCTCATCAACATACTCAAAATAGGCCTCATCCAGCAACACAACAACATTGGCCGGCACCTTTTTGAGAAAGGCCTCAAGTTGCTTTTTTGAATTCCAAGTCCCTGTTGGGTTATTAGGATTTGTCACAAATATAATTTTCGTTTTGTCTGTTACAGCATCAGCCATGGCATCTAAATCATGCCCCCAGTTTTTTGCTGGCACCTGCACAACCCTACCACCGACCACTTGAGTCACCAACCCATAAATGGCGAAGGCATGCTGCGAAACAATTACTTCATCTTCTTTGGAGACAAAGCATTTCACAATAAACTCTAAAATATCACTAGAACCATTACCTAAAGTAATTTGCTCGATATCAATAGACAATTTATTAGAAAGCGCGAGCTTTAATTCATACCCATTGCCATCAGGGTACCGGGTTAAATTATTTAGCCCAGCCTTAATAGCAAGCAAAGCTTTATCACTTGGCCCCATCGGGTTTTCATTACTGGCTAATTTAACAACATCATCAGGATTTAAATTAAATTCCCGAGCAAGCTCGTCAATTGGCTTACCTGGCTGATAAGGGCTCAAACTGCGAATTTCCGAATTCGCCAACTCTGTGAAATTTACTTTATCCATTATTTTTCAAGCTCTACGATTCTTTTATTCATAACTAAGACAAGCAGCTAATACTACAACACAGCCTTGGGGTACGATCCTAACAATTTAAGATCTGCCGAGCTTTTTTCTACTTTAGCCAGCACTGATTGAATAAGATCATCAGAAACATGACCTTCAAAATCAATAAAGAAATTATAATTCCAAGCGCCGTTTCTAGACGGCCTCGTTTCAATTCTAGTTAAGCTCACACCAGCCCCATGAAAAGGCTCAAGAACATGGTAAAGAGCACCAGACTGGTTACGACTACTGACCATAATAGAGCTTTTATCCTCACCGCTAGCCTGAGTTTTTTGACTGCCGATAATTAAAAAACGAGTAGTATTGTCTGTCAGGTCCTCAATGCTATTGGTTTGGATATCTAAGCCATACAACTCCGCCGCTACTTCCCCGGCGATAGCAGCAGCACCCGTTTCTTGAGAAGCTCTTTTTGCCGCCTCTGCATTTGAACTAACAGGTACACGCTCCAGTTGAGGCCAGTTAGCATCTAGCCACTGCCGACATTGAGCTAAAGACTGGGGATGACTATAAACCACCTTAAGGCCTTCTTTTAAACCTTTAGGGCCATCACCTCTTGTCAAAAAGTGATGGTGAATACGCAAGGCAACCTCACCACAAATTTGCAAAGAAGATTGCGCAAAACTATCTAGAGTATGAGTGACCACACCCTCTGTAGAGTTTTCAACCGGTACCACGCCATATTGCACTGCGCCAGACTCAACCTCACGAAAAACATCTGCGATGGACACCTGCCCCTCACACAAAACACTGTGCCCAAAATGCTTTAAGGCAGCTGCTTGCGTGAACGTTCCCTCGGGGCCTAAATATGCAACTTTAATTGGCTCCTCAAGAGCCAGGCACATGGACATTATTTCGCGAAAAATTCTTGCCATGTCTTCATTGGCAATGGGCCCTAAATTGCGATCCATGACCTTTCGTAAAACCTGCGCTTCACGCTCAGGTCGATAAAATTGAATGCTCTGACCTTTAGAATATTTCAGCTTAACGTCAGCTACTTTTTTTGCACAGTTAGCGCGATCATTTATCAGCTGCTGAATTTTTTGATCCAAACCATCAATTTGATCACGCAGTAAGCCTAGTTCTTTTTCTTCAGTCATTTACTGGTTTATTCCAGATTGAATTAACGGTTAAATTATATTTCACGCAAGTGTCTTTGATAGGCAGAAACTAACAATGCAGCCATCACCCCTAAAAAAACACCTAATATACAAGCCAGAAGCAACACTAAAATCTTTTTGGGTTTTATTTGACTCAATGGTGCCAAGGCATACTCATCCACACGAGCAATTTTAATATTTGAGTAATCTATTGTAAGTTTTTTAAGCTGATCTATTTCAAATAAAATTTCAGACAACCCCTCAATAAAATGCTCCTCACCGTGCGGGAGATCTTTTGCCATTTGCTCACGCTCACTTAAGGCAACTTCTTCAGCAGAAAGCGCTTTAACACCGTACATATACAACGGAGGCTTGAAACTGCCCAGAATATCACTCTTAGCGTAAATAGGATCAACCTGACCGACTGATTTAGCAATCTTTCCAGCCTCATCCAACTGCAATTTTCTTTGCACTTTACGACTGTAATATTTATCGCGAATTAGGCTAGCATTATATTCAAGCTTATTTAAACGAGTGGCAAGCTTCACCTTAACGCTTCGCCTAACATCCATTAGCTGCCTTTGCAAAATAAAAACAATATACTTATTTAATATATCCGCAGCATCATCGGCACTCCCCCACTCTAAACTCACCTCGATAAACTTTTCAGAATCCTTTTTATCATTAGACAATCTAACTTGAAGTGTTTCATTAAAGAAACTTACATTTTGAGCAAGGCTAACTGCTTCATTATACAAACCCTCTACTTCTTTAAGTTCCGCCAAGTTTTCCTCATAAAAGATGCCCTGCAATTCCTTGGACAACACTGCCAGCCTGACTTTATCGTACGCAGCATCAACGCCTAAAGAATAAATACCATTTAACTGAGGAACATTAAGAGCAACCAAGCCCAATTCCTCTACAGGCTTAACAACTGATTTAACCTGATAAACAGGTTTAGCGATAGACAAGTAAGTTGCAGCACAAGCCAAGCAAACAAAAAACACCGCCACCACAACCCACTTACGGCTAACAATATCATCCCAAAGATCAAATAAATCGATCTCATCATCACGCAAACCAGCCTCATAATTTCGAGACTGGGGTAATTTAGATTGCTGATCCACCAACACTTCCTTATTCAGATACATCTGGCAAATCACTACCATCTAATTGAGCATCAGGCAACGCCATAAGGTCATCTTCTGCATCCAAAATAGGTGCAACACCTACCAAGCGCTCTCCCTCTTGTACTTTAATCAATGTCACTCCTTGCGTATTTCGACCCAAAGTAGAAACCTCAGATACGCGAGTTCGAACCAGCGTCCCCTGATCACTAATCAGCATAATCTCATGATTATCCTGAACCTGAACAGCGCCAACTAACTTACCGTTTCGATCATTCACCACCATACCAATCACACCCTGAGTGCCACGTCCTTTGGTGGGGAACTCTGTAATATCGGTACGCTTACCAAACCCATTTTCACTGGCGGTTAAAATTGTTCCACCCTCTTCAGGAATAATTAACGAAATCACTTTTTGGTCATCTATTAACTTAATACCACGAACACCACGAGCGGTACGCCCCATGGAGCGCACATTTTCTTCGGCAAATCTTACAGCTTTACCACCATCACTGATCATCAAGATGTCTTTAGTGCCATCTGTGATGGCAGCACCCATCAAGGTGTCACCCTCATCCAACTCTAAAGCAATCAATCCACTTGAACGCTGACGAGAGAATGCTGTTAACTCTGTTTTCTTAACCGTACCTTTAGAGGTGGTCATAAAGATGAAGTGCCCTTCCGTGTATTCTCTAATTGGCAATATCGTCGTAATTCGCTCATCCCCTTCTAAAGGCAATAAATTTACAATTGGACGACCACGACTTTGTCTGCTGGCTACTGGCACATCGTAAACTTTCAGCCAATACACTTTACCTCTATTACTAAAGCACAAAATAGTATCGTGCGTACTGGCAATCAGAAGGTGCTCAATGAAGTCTTCTTCTTTAATGGCAGAAGCCGATTTACCACGACCACCACGGCGCTGCGCTTGATAATCACTAATGGGCTGAATTTTCGCGTAACCACCATGAGATAAGGTAACCACCATATCTTCTTCTGCGATCAAATCAGCCATGGTTAAATTACGACGACTTGCAACAATTTCGGTGCGACGATCATCACCATAGTTGTCACGAATAGATTCAAGTTCTTCGGTAATCACTTCCATTAAGCGCTCTGGATTTGCCAAAATAATTAAATATTCAGCAATCTCAGCCACCTTAACTTTATACTCTTCAATTAGCTTACCGTGCTCTAAACCGGTTAACTTCTGTAAGCGCATATCCAGAATGGCTTGCGCTTGAGCAGGCGACAGGTAATAACTTCCATCACGAAAGCCATACTGCTCTTCCAAACTATCTGGACGACAAGCGTCCTTACCGGCTCGCTCTAACATTTCGGCTACATCACCCGGTTGCCATGGCGTACTAATTAATCTCTCTTTGGCCTCCGCAGCAGCTGGAGATGCTTTAATAGCCGCTATAACAGGGTCAATATTAGCTAGAGCAACCGCTAGACCCTCTAAAATATGCCCCCGTTCACGGGCCTTACGCAATTCATACACAGTACGACGCGTCACTACTTCACGACGATGGCGGACAAACGCCGATATCATTTCTTTTAAATTTAATATCTTAGGCTGACCATCAACCAAGGCGACGGTATTAATGCCAAATACAGTTTGCAGCTGAGTTTGAGCAAATAAATTATTTAGCACTACCTCAGGCACTTCACCACGGCGCAACTCAACTACAATGCGCATGCCGTCTTTATCTGACTCATCACGTAACTCTGTAATGCCTTCTAACTTTTTGTCTTTTACTAACTCAGCAATTTTCTCAATAAGGCGAGCTTTATTCACCTGGTATGGAATTTCAGTAAAAATAATCGATTCTTTACTGTTTTTATCATCCATTTCAAAGTGATGTCGAGCACGCATTAAAACTCGGCCACGACCAGTACGGTAAGCCTCCACAATGCCCTCTCGGCCATTAATAAGGCCGGCCGTTGGAAAATCAGGGCCGGTTATAAATGCCATTAGGCCATCTATATCTATATCAGGGTTTTCGATTAATGCTAAACAACCTGAAATCACTTCTGTTAAATTGTGAGGAGGGATATTGGTGGCCATGCCTACAGCAATACCGCTTGAACCATTTACCAATAGGGCAGGGATTCGAGTAGGCAATACATCAGGAATCTGTTCTGTGCCATCGTAGTTCGGCACAAAGTCGACGGTTTCTTTATCAATATCCGCCAGCATTTCATGGGCAATTTTATCCATGCGCACTTCGGTATAACGCATGGCCGCCGCAGAATCACCATCCACCGAACCAAAATTGCCTTGACCATCAACCAGCATGTAACGCATGGCAAATGGCTGAGCCATGCGAACAATCGTATCGTATACAGCACTATCACCGTGCGGGTGATACTTACCAATTACATCACCAACAACACGGGCAGACTTTTTATAAGCTTTATTCCAATCATTACCCAATACATTCATTGCGTGTAAAACTCGGCGGTGAACCGGTTTTAAACCATCGCGTACATCTGGCAGAGCTCGCCCTACTATTACGCTCATTGCGTAATCCATGTAGGACTGTTTAAGCTCGTCTTCGATGTTTACAGGTAGGATTTCGTTGCTCAAATCACCCATGCAGTCATCCCTTTTTTCCGCCATGAAATTCGGCGATATTGTTATGTTGTAAAAGCGAAGTTAATGAAACAATTTATGTTCAGCTAACGACGATTTTGTAGATGCAAATAAAGCCCAGAACTTTACCATAATTCTATGTTTTACCGCCAATCAAATGGGCCAAATTTGCATTAATTCGGTTATACTGGCCAACCAAACATCAATAACGCTCATTTTTTAAACAAGGAACCTTGTATGAGCCCTCTGAATGAATTTTTAATCACGCCTAAATGGATACTTACACTCGAGCAAGAAGGGCTGCTCACAGGTCATACAGTTCTAATTAATGGTGACAAAATAGCAGAAATTTTAACCACTAAAGAGGCCCTTAGCCTCTTCCCAAATATCCCTCACATTGAACTAAAAAACCAAATGCTGATGCCGGGTTTCGTCAATGCTCACGGACACGTGGCCATGAACCTTTTCAAAGGCATGTGTGATGACCTACCTTTAATGACATGGCTAGAAAAACATATTTGGCCAGCAGAAGGTAAATGGGTCAGCCCTGACTTTGTAAAAGACGGCAGTAAAATTGCCATTACCGAAATGCTTAAAAGTGGCACCACCTGCTTTAGCGATATGTACTTCTATCCTGAAGAGGTGGCAGAAGTAGCCACACAGATTGGCATGCGTGCAGTATGTTATGGGCCCGTCCTAGACTTTCCCACCTCCTACGGAACAGGCCCAGATGACTACATTGAAAAAATTCTGCATGCACACGACCAATTTAAGCACCACCCTTTAATCGATATTGGTTTTGGACCTCACGCCCCGTATACCGTAAGTGACAAACCACTGTCTAAAATACGAACACTTGCCAGTCAGCTCGAGATGCCTATTCAGATTCATTTGCATGAAACCGAATTTGAAGTGAATGACGCCATAGAAAAAAACGGCATACGCCCTTCCCAACGACTCGATGCGTTAAATTTTTGGGGGCCTGACGTTCAAGCAGTCCACGTGACTCAAGTTAACGAAGAGGACATTGCCATTTTTAAGCGTCATGGGGTTCACGTGGTTCATTGCCCTGAATCAAACTTAAAATTGGCCAGTGGCTTTTGCCCAGTAGATACATTGCAGCAAGCAAATATTAATGTGGCACTAGGCACAGATGGCGCTGCAAGCAATAATGATTTAGATATGCTCGGTGAAATGCATACAGCTGCACTGTTGGCCAAAGGGGTTTCTGGTAATGCTTCAGCCCTTCCTGCGTTAGAAGCTGTAAAAATGGCAACTATAAATGGTGCAACGGCTTTAGGAAAAGAAAATGACATTGGCAGTATTAAAGTGGGTAAGCAGGCTGATTTAATTAGTATCGATTTTTCTGACATTGCATGCTCTCCACTATATGACCCAGTATCACAACTGGTTTACAGTTCAAGCAGGCATCAAGTAGATCATGTATGGGTTGCCGGTAAACTTCAGGTAAAAAATAAAGCGTTGTGCCACGTTAATGAAAAGCAGCTTATTGATATGGCACAAGACTGGGCCGATAAAATTAGTGGAAAGTAAATTCCCCAAATACTATACATTTAAAGATTTAAATTAGGTACCTCATGAGCAACGTAGATCCAGCAGAAATTGCAAAATTTGAAGCACTCGCCAGCCGTTGGTGGGACAAAGAAAGTGAGTTTAAACCCCTTCACGACATTAACCCACTTCGCACCAACTTTATCGATGGCCATGCAGAAATTGCCGGCAAGAAAGTATTAGATGTGGGGTGTGGGGGCGGTATTTTATGCGAATCCATGAGTCAACGAGGCGCTCAAGTATCAGGCATTGATATGGGGGAAGCGCCATTAAATGTTGCAAAGTTGCACGCCTTAGAAAGTAAGCTGTCCATTAGCTATCAACAAATTACGGTTGAAGAATTAGCCGAACAACAACCTGAGTCTTTTGATGTGGTTACTTGCCTTGAAATGTTAGAGCACGTGCCTGATCCATCTTC
>OJBI01000155.1_pt1 | contig 16970 bp, 10 predicted proteins | sample 1590541 | NCBI WGS metagenome assembly OJBI01 (sample SAMN05416871, study PRJEB24817) | seawater metagenome | isolation source: Sea water | place: Canada:Atlantic | collected 2013-11 | reverse complement strand
GCTGATCCATTAACAGAATTACCAGAGTGCCCAATTGAGCCAACGTGTGATTCGGATCCTTTAACAGATTTACCAGAATGCCCAGTTGAGCCAACTTGTGATGCTGATCCATTAACAGAATTACCAGAGTGCCCAATTGAGCCAACGTGTGATTCGGATCCTTTAACAGATTTACCAGAATGCCCAGTTGAGCCTACTTGTGATGCTGATCCATTAACTGTAATACCAGAATGCCCAGTAGAGCCTACTTGCGACGCTGATCCGTTAACTGATTTACCAGAGTGCCCAGTTGAACCAACCTGCGATTCAGACCCTTTAACTGAATTGCCTGACTGTCCAATTGATTGTGACTCTGATCCATTAACAGATTTACCTGAATGCCCAGTTGAGCCAACCTGCGATTCAGATCCTTTAACTGATTTACCAGAGTGCCCAGTTGAGCCTACTTGTGATGCTGATCCATTAACTGCATTACCAGAATGCCCAGTAGAGCCTACTTGCGACGCTGATCCGTTAACTGATTTACCAGAGTGCCCAGTAGAGCCAACCTGTGATTCTGATCCACTAACGGATTTACCAGAATGCCCAGTAGATCCAGAGCCACAGTTAACCGCGCAAGTGCATATCCATTCTATATATGATCTGGATGGCACCGATAAAAGCTCATTAGGCATCATGAAAATGTCTAACCCTGTGTTGTTACCCATGGATCAGCGCAGTGAACGTTTTGTTCGCGTCTTAACTCGTAAAGACAGCGAATCAGACGAGATGCAAATTCAAGGTTACAGCCCTATCCAACCCGATGGCTCGGTGATTTTTAATGTACCAGCTGATGTGGATTACAGTTTTGAAGTGGTGAATCGTTTTGGTAAATCTCTAAATAGCGAGCAAACAGCTGGCAGTAATTTCCCTTACCAATATTTACAACGTCATACCGGCTTTTTACAGGCAGCTGTGGATGAGAAACAACAATGCACGGGTTGCCATGAAAACGGTAGCGATGCACCACATGGCTTTATGGAAAGCGAACCGGTAAATGAAGGCGCGCCATTAGCCAATAGTCCGTGGCCAAATACCAGTGAAACTCTGATTGCCAGTTTAGCCACAGACACCATGGCGGAAACTTGGTTTGATAACATCAGTGGTGCCGGAACACTTAAACCAGTGATTGAATATCAAGATAACTGGACGCCTCTCCCTTATGATTTAAATGAACGAGTGGATGTAAATTACAGTCAATTGCAAACACACTCGCCAGTGAGCATTGCCTGTCAGCAACAAATGAGCGGTGATTGCCCAAGCGACATTAACTATAAAGATCACATTAAGCCATTATGGGAAGTGGCTTCCCGTGATGAAGATGGCAACAGTTGTGTCGATTGTCACGATAACCGTGGTTTTACCTCTTTAAACTTGGCAGACACCCAAAGCCCGGTAGATGGAAATTTAGCCTCCTACGATGCCTTATTTAATGTCAGTGCCAATTATATGTATTTATCGGCGGTGTATAGCCCGGTTGACAGTGAACATTGCCGTCGTGAAGTGACCGCGCCATTCTCCCTAGAGCCAGAAAGCGATTGCTTTAGTTGTTATGAGCAAAGCGTTATGAGCATTAAAGGGGCCTTACCCAGCGCTAACTTCTTTGACGTATTTTCGTTAGGGCAAGACGATGGCCAGTGGTTATTCCGCCCACAACTAACCGACCAAGAGCGCATTAACCTGCGAGAACAGCATGGGGAAATGTTATCCCGTCATGAACTTAAGTTAATCGCCGAATGGCTAGACATGGGCGCGCGTCCTTGAACTAAGTAAATATCGAAAATTGAAAAGCGGCTATTAGGCTTCAAAATCCCTAGTAGCCGCTTTTAGCCTTTTGTCTTATTAAAAACTCCCTGCTGTTTTTCCGTTGTGAACTCGCTAAACTGTCACTTTCTTTTAGCCAGTGACCACGCCATGAGCCCCATTGATATTGCATTTATTCTGTTGGCCACCACAGTAAGTCTTGGCGGCTTGGTGATGTTTCGCGTACAGCAAAAAAACACTCAAGTCTGGCAAGAAGAGAAGCGTCTATTAAATGAACAATATAGCGCATTGCAGAGCCGCCTGAACGAATTAACGGACTTGTGTCATCAGGCGCAAACCGAAAAGGCTCTGGCTCTATCCAACCAAGACAACAGCCTTAAACAACTGCATGAATCCCAAAACCATTTGGCAAAGTGCCAGCAACAAATACAAGAAAATCAATTACAACTGCGCCAGTTAGACGGTCAACTTAAACATACCCAAGCCACCTTAAAAGAGCGCCAACAAGACCAAGTTAAACTGGCCGAAAAAGAAAAAGCCTTGTTAGAAAGCAATGAGCAGTTAAACACTTTGCAAAGCCAATTAAAGCAAGAACAATTGGGCCGTGAAAAAGACCATCAAAACCTGAATGAGAAAATACAACTCATTACCGACAATAAAGCCCAACTTAGCCAAGAATTTGAAAACTTATCGAATAAAATTTTTAATGAAAAGCAAAAACAATTTAGTCAATCTAGCCAAGCGGGTTTAAGCAGTTTATTAACGCCGTTTAAAGATCAATTAGAAGGGCTTCGCAAAAAAGTAGACGATGTGTACGTCAGCGAAAGCAAAGACCGCGCGGCATTAAAAGCGCAAATTGGTGAGCTACACAACCTTAATAAACAAATTACTCAAGAAGCCTCTTCATTAGCCCGCGCCCTTAGGGGGGATAAAAAAACTCAAGGAAACTGGGGTGAGCTAGTATTAGAAACCGTTTTAGAAAAGTCGGGTTTACGGGCAGGGCAAGAATTTGTGCGGGAAAAAAGTATCACCAATGAAGAGGGACAGCGCTATCGTCCTGATGTGATTATTAATCTACCAGAGGGTAAGCACATCGTGGTGGATGCTAAGGTATCACTTAATGCTTATAACGATTATATAAATGCCGCAAGCGACACAGAAAAACTCATTCACCTGAAAAAACACATTGAAGCGGTACGCCAGCACATTAAAGGCTTGGCTAAAAAATCCTATGCCAAGTTACCAGGGGTGAACAGCCCTGATTTTGTATTTTTATTTATGCCTATCGAACCTGCCTTTATGGTGGCATTTGAGCATGATGACGCGCTTTTTAACGATGCATTCGAGCAGCGTATCGTAGTGGTGACTCCCACCACCTTGCTGGCCAGCTTAAGAACGGTATCCAGTTTATGGAGCATCGAGCGTCAAAACAAAAATGCCAAACAACTGGCCGAACAAGCCGCTCGCGTTCACGATAAGTTAGTGGGCTTTGTGGAAAGCATGGAAAAAGTGGGCATTCAATTACATACCGCACAGGGCACTTATGACAAAGCCTGGAGTCAACTTAAAGAGGGCCGTGGTAATTTAATTAGCCAAGCTCATAAGTTTAAGGATTTAGGGGTAAGAGTTAAAAAAGATATGCCCCAGCAAATATTAGAAAGCGCCGAGTTGGAGTTTCATGATTAGTAGTGTTTTTAAGTAAATTCATCTTGATGTAACGCCAAAATCGTAACGTATTTATTTACCACAATTACAAATTATGACTCAGTATTCATTATAAAATACCCATGTAGGATACATATGCAAACAAGTCACACTCTCACCCCACCCAGTTCACTGGCGAATATGTGGGTGTTAATCACTCTAGAACTCTCCAGAGCTTTTACCAGCCGCCAGGGGCTAATTTATTTAGGGGCGTTTAGTTTCTTTAGCTACCTTTTTATTAATTATGGGGTTATCCCTTTTGCCTTTTCCCGTGCCGAGCAAGGGGGCACCATGTTAGGGGCTATTTTTCAAAATTATTATAGTATGGCCACCTACGGTTTTCCCATATTGTGTTTGTTTTTAGCGGCTAATCAAACTGGCCCCGACCGCGAGCGCGGCACATTAAGATTTATTAGTTTGCGCTGTTCGCGGGATGAAATTTTCTTTTCGCGCTTTATCTCACAAATTCTCATTCAACTTATTTATATTGCAATTAGTTTAGTTTTATTAGTGGCTTTAACCACTTACCAACAAGGTTATGACGCCAATAGCCTGCCCAGCGCCTTATTGGCTCTGATCAATATAGGCACGGTTATTTTTCCTTTTGTGGCGTTAATGGCCTTGGTATCCGTGTTGGTTAAGCAACCCAGACAAGCCACTTTTTATGCAGGCATATTATGGAGTTTATCGTCTATTTTAATGGGGCTTATTGAAGAATATGTGCCGGTGTTGGCGCCTCTAAATATATTGATATTGGGCATGCAATTTTCAGATTTAAATGAATTAGTGGGCGCCTCAAAAATGTCTCTTGCCCATGTGGCGTTTATTCAGTGTGGCGTATTGTTATTGGCTGGCCGATTTTTAATGGGGAGAAAATCACTATGAGTGCGTTAATAGAATGTGAAAATCTCTGTAAACACTATGACGGTAAGCAGGCCCTTAATAATGTCAGTTTCCAGTGTCAGGCCGGTGAGCCTATTGCATTGGTTGGCCCCAATGGCGCGGGTAAAACTACCTTGTTTAGTATTTTGTGCCATTACTTTTCGCAAAGCAGTGGTACTGTTAAATTATTGGGCCACTCACCAGGTGATAGGCAGTTACATGGGCAGGTGAGTGCTTTACCGCAAGATGCACAGTTTGATCCGGCCTTTAGTATTATTAAGCAGCTTAATTTTTTAGCACAACTGCAAGGCTTTAATAAAAAACAAGCCAATCTAGAATCGTTACGGGTATTAGAGTTAATGGAATTAACTCAATCGGTGAATTCATTGCCTTCTGAATTAAGTCATGGCATGCGCAAAAGAGCCGCCATTGCTCAGGCTTTAATAGGGCGTCCTAAACTGGTGTTGTTAGATGAGCCCACAGCAGGGCTAGATCCGGGTAACGCAAAAAATATTCGTCAACAAATTGCTAAGTTAGCCGGTGAAACTACTTTTTTAATTAGCTCTCATAATATTCAAGAGTTAGAGCGCTTGTGCGATACGGTTTTACACCTTGAACATGGCCAGTTAAAACAACAAATTAATTCGCGCTCAAGTATTCACGAGGATGTATCACAAAGCTTCATTACCATCGAGCTGGAAAGTGTGGATCAAGCACTATTCATTGATCGCGTTTCTAAAATGTTCAGCGTGGCGAATGTATTAAGTGAAAATAAAAATGAGTTTGTCATAGGGTACGATGGGCAATCTACTCCTGATTTTGACCAACACCTATTAAAAAATTTGGCGGATAATAATTGGAAATATCGTCGCCTAATTAAAGGTAAAACCTTGGAAGAAAAGTTATTTTCATAACCACCCCATTTTTATAAGCCTATGCTGGCATGACAGGTTCAGTGAGTCGTGCCAGTTCTTTGAAATACACTAGCAAAGCTAGCGTGTGATTGGTGCAGGTGGTGCTGCAGTCGTATGATCATGTAAAAACCGCATATCTAAACCCTCTCCATGATCAATGGGGCACCGTATAAAGAGTGGGATATTTCACTTCAATAAAAGCCACTATTTCCTATTTTTAAGCTTCTTTAAGGAATAAAAATCTTATTTCTAATTTCTGTTCAATCTTAAAATGTCCTTTTTAAACTAACGCTTTAGGCTTATTCTGACTAGGCTCTATCTTACAGGCTTATAATAGGCTGTTAGTGGGAGTTGCTATGTTGTATGAATTAAACGCTCAATACATGAAGATGATCAACCCTTGGCATCATCTTGCCCATTGTACTCGCCAGATTATAAGCAGTGACTTAAACCCCTTTGCTGATAGCACTTTTTACCGCAGCGCGGCCGCGTCACTTGAATTATTCGAACGCCTCACCACCGATTATGAAGAACCGGAATGGGGTTTACACAGTACTGAAATAAACCATAAAACCGTGGATATCGCTCAGCAGGTGGTTTATCAAAAACCTTTTTGTAACTTGCTGCACTTTAGGCGTTTAACCTATCAAGCCCAGCAACCTAGGGTACTTATTATCGCGCCATTATCAGGGCACTTCGCCACCTTGTTGCGAGGAACGGTGAAAGAATTTTTGCCCGATCACGAAACCTATATAACCGATTGGCGTAATGTAAGGGAAGTGCCCACCAGCGAAGGCACGTTTAGTTTTGATGACTACGTAGAATACATAATGGAGTTCATAAGCTTTCTGGGCCCAAATATTCACGTAATTTCGGTTTGCCAACCCTGTGTGCCTGCATTAGTGGCGTTATCAGTAATGCACATGGAGTGTGATAAAAATGTCCCTAGCTCCATTACGTTAATGGGCGGTCCAGTGGATGCGCGCATTAGCCCCACCGAAGTAAATGACTACGCCAGTGACAAAGATTTAGAATGGTTTGAAAAAAATGTTATTTGTACCGTGCCTAAGGGCTTTGCGGGTACAGGGCAAAGTGTTTACCCAGGTTTTATTCAACTGTCTGGATTCTTAAGCATGAACATGGACAGCCATATTAATAAGCATTTTAAATTTTTTGATGACTTAGTAAAAGGCGATGGCGACAGCGCTGAAGACCATCGCCAATTTTATAATGAATATTTAGCGGTTATGGATATGCCCAGTGATTATTATTTAGACACCATTCGAAAAGTATTTTTAGAATACAAACTGGCAGACGGCACCATGGAATATCGCGGTAAATTAATTGATCTGAATGCCATTACTAAAACTGCCATGCTCACCGTAGAGGGAGAGAACGATGACATAACAGGTCGTGGCCAAACATCCGCCGCATTAGACTTGTGTGATAAATTAGCCAACAGTAAAAAACAACATTATGAGCAAAAAGACGTGGGTCACTATGGAATTTTTAATGGTCGAAAATTTAGGGAGAATATTGCCCCTTTGATTAAGGGGTTTATTGAGAAGCATGGGGGGTAGTGGTTTAAATTAAATAAATTTATAGTGATTAAGTTAGCTGGTGCCAGTTACTTTTTGAAAGGGGCTAGCTGGCGATCATGTCTAGAAACAGCTTTATTTCTCTAGCTCTTCTTACACTTAATATTGCCACTCTTGGTATCCAGCATCTCTATATAACAAACCTTGTTCAATACCCACAAGCCGCCACCACAAGAAAATATTGGGTCGCTTAGCCCTTTGGTCATTTGCCCTTCACAGCCATGTACTAGGGGGTTCAAAGTCTTCTTAGTGCAGGCAATGGCTAAATGGCGGTCACCATCTCGCTTAACGGTGCAGTACTCTTGAATATCATGCAGGCTAAATTCATATCCCTTTAGGTTTTGTACATTCAGGTCCTTTGAGAATTCACAGGCGCTGCTCAAAAGGGTAATAGCGGCGAGGGCTATTGGCTTTAAACCTGTTAGATTTGAGGGGGTGGCTTTTTTCATTTTGATAACGGTTTAGCACTCGGGTATTTTGGGGTATATGAGTGAGTATAGTACAGCTTGATGGGGTTGTTTTAGGGCGGGTTTTCATCTTATGAGTGGCTTTAAATAGTGAGTTACCCAGTTAAAGCCAGTGGATTGAGCCTAGGTTTTATCCTAAAAATAGCGGCTTGAGCTCCTCTTTCATAGCCATTCTAGCGCTTCTTTATTGCGCTTAATCAACTTTGTGTCTATTTAGGCTTTTTAGCCATGATAATTGAGGGCCATGGCCAATCAAAGGCTTGAGTCTATTGGTACATTAATGATTATGTTAGCGCTATTAGAATGAGCTACTCTTGCTTCCCCTTTTTGAATGATGTCCATAACACCGCTGGCTTTTAATCCCTATTAAGTAAAAACTAAATGGCCATCATTAAAACGTTTTATACAAATATTAATTTGGTTTAAATATGATAAATTCTTGGGCCCATATCGTTACCCATTACCCCAAAATGGTGGTTTGCATGGTGCTGCTCGTGCTAGCCATATGCGTATCAAAAATCCCGCTGGTTGAATTTGATACCTCTACCCGTGGCTATTTAAAAACTGATCACCCCTCTATTGTCTCTTACGATGAATTCAGAGAAGACTTTGGGCGGGATGAATTCATCGTACTTGCCATTGAGCATGATAATATTTTTAGTTTGGATTTTTTAACGAAACTGCAAACACTTCAGCAAGCTTTGTATGAAACGGTTCCCTATTTAGAAGAAGCCGAATCCCTTATTAATGCGCGGCATATTTACGGACTAGAAGATGAAGTTATTGTAGAAGATTTATTTGAAGAATGGCCAAACTCTTCAGAAGAGTTATCTGTCTTGAAGGGTGTGATCATTAATAGCCCCTTGTATGAGCGTTTATATATTTCCCATGATCAATCTTTAACCAATATACTATTACGCTTTCAACTAGACGTGAAAGATGATGCCAGTGGTCAGTGGCGTTATTTAGAAGAGCGGGAATACAATGAAGCCATACCGGTTATAAAGAGTGTTATTGCAAACAATACCATCGAAGGGGCGAAAATATATTTGGCAGGCTCCCCTATTATGGTGGCCAATCTTGAAGAATCGATGATGCGTGATATGCAGTTGTTTACGGCTTTAACAATTCTTATTATTGCTTTTTTCTTATGGTTTTTATTCCGCTCTTTTTTATCTGTGGTGGTTCCACTTTTATGCGTTGTATTGTCTTTATTGGTTACGGTGGCGGCCATGGCTTGGTTTGGACAACCATTACAAGTGCCTTCGGTTATATTGCCTTCCTTTATTTTGGCGGTGGGCATTGGCGATGCGGTTCATTTACTCACCATTTATTTTAAGAATTTAACAACCCAATTAAACCCTCGTAAAAGCATGGTATTAGCCTTGCAGCATACTTTTATGCCTATGTTTTTAACCAGTATTACCACAGCGGCTGGCTTGTTTTCATTTTCTCAAACGAATTTAGTGCCTTTGGCAAATTTGGGTTTGTTTTCATCCCTTGGGGTGATGCTGGCCTTTTTATTAACCGTCAGCTTATTGCCTGCCTGCGTGATTATATTTTCAAAAAATAGCCCTACCATTTCTAAACAGTTTGAGCCTAAGTGGATAAGCACGTTTATAAATCGATGTTTAAAAATATCTTTTAATTTCCCCATGAGGGTAATATTGATGGTGGGTTGTATTTTAATAGCGGGTCTTTACAGTGCTAGTCAATTGCATTTTTCCCACAACCCCATGGTATGGATTCCCAGTGATTGGCCTGTGCATGGGGCCACTGAAAAAGTAGATGAAAAAATGGGCGGTACAGTGGCCATTGAAATGATTATTGATACTCAACAAGTAAATGGACTTTATAATAGCCAATTAATGAATAACTTAGATAAGGTGGCTAAGGACATTCGTCGTATCAAAACACCGCAATTAGAACCTGGAAAAGTGCTGTCGGTGGTGGAAATGCTAAAGGAAACCGAACAAGCCCTGCATGGAAATGATCCTGCTGCTTATCGTATTCCAAATAGTAATGAGCTGGTGGCGCAGCAGCTTTTTTTATTAGAAATGAGTGGCGCTGATGATTTATACAAATTGGTTGATCGAGAATATCAAAAAGCCCGCATTAGTATTACTGCTCCTTGGGTGGATTCACAATATTATCAAGCGTTAATGGATGAAACAAAAAACATAGCACAACGCCATTTCCCCCATGCACTCATTACCACTACGGGTATCATTCCTATATTTGGCAGTACCTTAACGGAGGTGATACAAGCCACCGCCAAAAGTTACATGCTGGCCTTCGGGGTTATTAGCATCATGATGATTTTATTATTAAGATCGTTTGGTTATGGCTTGCTGGCCATGATACCCAATTTGTCGCCCATTATTATTGTTATGGGCATGCTTTATTGGGTAGGGGCGCCTCTTGATATGTTTACCATGCTTATCGGCTCTATTGCCATTGGCTTGTCGGTCGATGATACCGTGCATTTTATGTATCACTATAAACAGTATCGAATACAAGGTTTAAACAATGAGGAGGCCATTACTCAAACACTAAACAACAGTGGCCGTGCCATGTTGATCACCAGCATTGTATTGGCCTGTGGCTTTTTTATTTTTACCGCATCCAGTATGAATAATTTATTTTTCTTTGGTATTTTTACCGGTCTTACCATTATTCTTGCGTTACTGGCCGATTTTTTATTAGCACCAGCTCTTTTGGTTAAGTTGCATAAATATTTACACCGTTAAGTTATTTGATTAAGTATTCCCAATACTCATCTCGTAACGTACGTTTTTGCAATTTACCGGTTGCGGTATGGGGGAGTTCTTTCACAAAGATAATGTCGTCAGGTAACCACCACTTGGCGACTTTTTCATTTAAGAATTGGTAAACGGTTTCTTTTGCTAATGGCTTTTCGTTTTTAACTATAAACAACAGTGGGCGTTCATCCCATTTTTCGTGCTTCACGCCAATGACACACGCTTCATTTACCCCATCACACCCCAGCGCTGCATTTTCTAAATCGATGCTGCTGATCCACTCGCCACCCGATTTCACCACGTCTTTGGCGCGGTCGACAATTCTTAAATAGCTATGACTGTCGAGGGTGGCAATGTCACCGGTATCAAACCAGTCTTGTCCAAGTGAGTCCTTCACTAAACAGTCATTATTATCGCTTTTGTAATACTGCTTAATCACCCAAGGGCCGCGCACTCGCAATAGTCCGCGACTTATTCCGTCGTGGGGGAGAGGGGCATTGGTTTGCTCATCAAATATTTCCATTTCTATGCCAAACATGGGTTTGCCAGCGCTGGTTTGTATTTTATAGCGCTCATTATCTGTCATGTTATCCATGGCTTTATGTTTCGCACCTAAGGTGGCCAGTGGACTGGTTTCGGTCATACCCCAAATGGGTAGCAGGTAAATGTTGTGTTGTTTGTCTAACGCTTCAACTAATGCCCGAGGGGACGCGGCACCGCCAACACCAACAGTTTTCACCGAAGGTATTTTTAAATTCTGCTTGTTTAAATACTCTAAAAGCCCCAGCCAAACGGTGGGCACCCCTAGCATTAAGTCAACGTTGGCATGATCAATTAATGTGTATAAGTCCTCCCCACCCATGCCAGAGCCTGGCAAGACAAGCGTGGCACCCGCCATGGGGGCTATGTAGGGCATGCCCCAAGCACACACGTGATACATGGGCACCACAGGCATCACCACGCTGTCACTTGAGATATTTAAGGCATCTGGGTTTCTACTGGCAAAGGCGTGTAACACGGTGGACTCATGGGAATACAAAACCCCTTTAGGGTTGCCTGTGGTGCCCGAGGTATAACATAAGCAGGCTGCACTTTGTGGGTCTAATCTAGGCCACGTAAATTCAGTGCTTTGTTGTGCAATGAGCGCTTCGTAGTTGTACATATTGTCTAGTGAGGTTTTGGGCATGTGATCTTCATCAATCATCACCACGATGCCTTTAACCGATGGCAGTTTTTCAATGATGGGCTCAATTAAATGTATAAAGCAGGCGTCCACCAATAAAATATTGTCTTGGGCGTGTTGAATAATGTATTCAATTTGTTCACTGAATAATCTTGGGTTAATGGTATGACAAATGGCTCCCATGCCAGAAATACCGTAATAGCATTCAAAGTGGCGGTAACCGTTCCAGGCAAGGGTGCCAATTCTGTCACCTTGTTTTGCCCCCAGCTGGGTTAGGGCATTGGCCAACTGTTTACTGCGCTTTAAGGCTTCTTTGTAACTGTAGTGATGTATGTCGCCTTCTAAGCGTTTACTAATAATACCGCCATGCTCATGATGCTGAGCGGCATATTCCAGAAGGTCACAAATAAGTAACGGTTGGCTCATCATTTGGCCAAGCGAAAAAGGTGGGGACATGAGAGTTCCTTGCAATGGCGCTGTGCCAAAGAGTAAAGCGCAAAACTGTGTGCCTGTCAGGGGTTATAAAAGATAAATACGCCTAATGGCTTAGTATGGTGTGTGCACGATGTTTGTGCAGGTCTCAGAAGTGATTTTGATAGGTTACTTAAACTTACCCTTAAGAATGTTTTTAAGACAAAAAGATATAAAAGCCATGTTTTTTCCTTAAGGCAAAAAAGCAAGCTCTGGTCTAGCCTTAAAATCTGGTGGTGTACCAATAATGACAAAACGGAGCAACAAGATGCAAGATGATTTAGGCAGTGCGTTTACTCAGCAGGCAAACAAGATGTATGAGCCTTTGCAAAAGATGCAGTCCATATGGGTGAATAGCTTTCAAGCGGTAGCGGCGTTTCAAATGCAAGCCATGGAGGATTATTCTAAATTGGGTTTAGCGCAGGTTAAAACAGCCATCGAGATAAAAGACCCACAGGATTACCAAGCTTATTCAAATTCTCAGGGTGAATTAATACAAACCATTAACGAAAAAGTCATTGAAGATAACAAACAGCTTACCCAAATAGCACAATCGTTTTTGGGGGAGTTGGAAAATCTGTGGAAAGAAGCCGTGCCAAATTCAGAAATTAGCCCAAGCGGATCTAAAAAGAAAGCGGCCTAGGCTAAGTTTTAAAGGCCAGAGTTATTGCTGGCCTTTTTTATGGGAGGGGAATTAGAATAGCTGATCTAGGGGGTATTTTAAGTTAATGTTTAAATTAAAGCCCTCATAGGCGTCCCCCACACCTGCCATGTAACCGGTTTCCATATTAATTTTAACGGTTTTAACCGGAGTGGGAACATCAACCGATAAGAAGAAGTTCGCACCAGCCCCATCAAGATACACGCCGTCTAGGCCGTAAAAGAAATTCGCGCTGTGGTTAATGCTGCTCATAATACCTGCGCTTAAAAAGGCATCATCACCGTAGCCCCCACGGTAGCGGTAAATCATGCCGTTCACCTGCTGACTTTCGGTTTGGTAACCCAGCATGGGAATATTGTCACTGCTGCTACTGCTTAACGCATTGGTGCCCATTTGCCCTAAGGAAAATAAATCTAGGTTATTGGGTTTCACTTCTTCAACTGGGTCGCCTTCTTTTATTAAAGCCTTGGTCAGGGCAAAGTGGCTACTAAGGGATATGTTGCCCACTGCAAAATCTTCATGCACCGAATGAATTCGAATATCGCCGAGCTTCTCTCTAAAAGATTCGTCGTCTTTAATGTCTTTTATGTTTTTAAAGACCGCATAAAAGGCCCCTTCGGTGACGCCCACGGTTTCACCTAGATTAATGGCCACTTGGTTTTCATGGACCGAAATAATGCTAGCGTTGTAATTTTCGGTCACTTGATCAGCGGCCAATTCTATATAGTCCTCTTCGGAAATAGACAGGCGCCCTAATAAAATTTGGGCGGTGGAGTAGGTAGACTGGCTGTGGCTCACCTTCACTATGCCGGTGGTTTCTTCTATCCAGCCAAAAGTTTCCCCCTGGGCATTCACCAGCTTTTCTCCTGGCTTAAAGGTGCGGTAGATTTTGCCTTCTTCCACTTGAGCCTTATTGCCCAAATTAAAGTACACCAGCTCGCTGCCTTTTTTAATAATGCTGCCCACTTCGCTGAGTTTGACCCTAAGGGTGAGGGGTAACTGAGATTCAAGGTTGGCAAACAAGGCAGGAGCGGCAGTTTTCTCTAGCTTTTTAACCACTTCTAAAATTAGGTTGCCATTTTTCACGTCATACAGGCTAATGCTAACCTCAGTGTTTTCCTCGTCGCTGGAAAACCAGCCTCCATCGCTTTCGCTATTGCGTAAACTCGCGATAATAATGCCATTCATGCCTTTATGGGAAAGTGCCATCAGTTCATCAATACTACGCTCGCCACCTTCTTTAATGGTGTTATTGGCTTGCCAGGTTTTTAGGCGTTTAAAGGATTCCAGTAACACATGCTTAAACTGACCCGCATAAGGCTGCCAATCCTCACTGAGGTTAATGTAAATTTGGCTTTGCTTGGCGGCAAACACACAATGGCTGAATAACAAAAGAATAATCAAGGTGATGTGACGGCCCATATTTAACTTCCTTTAAACGCTTGCCTTCATAGACTTTAGTCAAAGACTGATACGTGCGCGAAGTTTAATGGGGACTTTTTAAAGCACCTTGGCTTTAGAGACTCGCTATTACTGCGTGGGGGTAGCACTGCAATTAAAGCTCTCTAATGCCTTTGGTTTTTAGTTTATTTAATTCTATTGGCAGCTCGTTCTAAAAACCGCTTTGTCTATACTTTTACTAGCCTGTAATACTGGTAGGTGGTTTAAAGCTGTGCCCCTGGGGAATGAACATGCCTAAATATCTCTGTTATTGTTTATTATGTTTTTTGAGCTTGGGGCTAGGGGCTTGTATAGATCTGGAAAGTTCAGATGAATCCATAGAGGTGATAGAAGACCCTAACGCCAGCGATGAGCCAAATGATGAGGATGACGAAACAGACCCCGTTGATGACTCTGATCTAGATGATAACCCAATAGCAGATGATCACTATGGCGAAAACACCCTGAATGCCAACTCTCCTTTGGCGGTAAACATTGCGCCTTTTGCCGCTTGGACACCAGGCTGGGTATTAATGGATGTGTTCCCTAAAAGTCAGCCTTGGATATCCAACCTGTGTAATAGTGATGTATGGCAATCGGGACCTGCCTTAAGTTTAGATGCCAATGGCTGGGTCACTTCTCTTAGCACGAATCAGTGTGCTGATACGTTAATTTTTGGATCCATGGCAGGTCATTACCCAGAAGGCCAGTATGTGGTGCTATGGGAAGGAGACGGGGATTTATCCATTCGTTGGGATATTCAGCCTGAAGTGGCTCATGTTCAGGGCAGCGAGGCGCAAATGAGTAATGGCTTAAATCGTTTAACCTTTAATATCACAACCGCTCAACAAACCGATCTGGGAATTGGCATTCGTATTGCGGGACAAGCTGAAAACTACATAAAAAATATCCGCATGATCGCCCCAGGTGGCATGTGTGGGCGCAGTGAAACTGAGCTTAATTATTTTAAATATTGCCAAACGGCGCGAGGGGGAGAAGGCAGTTGCGCACAAGATGAAAGTTGTTACGACTTTGAAGATATTTATTGGGATCGCTTCACACAAACCGCCGACGAAATGAACAATCCCAAAGCGGTATTTCACCCTTTATATGCGTCAACTTATCAACAGTATCGCGCCATCCGCTTTATGAAATGGCTGCGCCCAGAAGATAATCATGTGGAAAACTGGAGCGATAGGGTGCCGCTTCATAATCAAAACTTTACAGATGATGAACGGGGTTTTGCCATTGAGTATCCATTGGCCTTTGCCAACTTGTTAAATGCGGATGCTTATTTAAATGTGCCCATGATGGCCACCGATGATTATGTTACCCAGTACGCGCAGTTAGTGGATGACGGATTAAACGAAAATTTAAAAATATATTTAGAATACGGTAATGAAATTTTTAATCCGGTGACGCCCTTGCCTTACGGTTATGCGTTAGATCAAGCAAACGAAGCGGGTTCGGGCATTCCCAACAGTGACAGTGACCTTATTAAAATTGCCAAATTTGCCGGACGGCGCTCAGTTGAAATTTTTGATATTTGGGATAACCAAATCACCGAATCTAGCGAGCGTTTAATAAAGGTTTTGGTGGGCTTTAACCCATTAAGTGATTACACCTTAAATGTTTTAGATTTTGAGAATGCCGCCACCCATGCCGATGCGCTGGCTATTAATGGCTACATAGGGCCCAACCGTCTATACGTAGACAATGTTGCGGCATTTGATGCCATGAGTGTGAATGATATTTTGCAAGAAATTACGCTGGGTAATGTGGTGAATTCTGAAGGCTCGTTAGTAGAGTTAAATCAAAATTACATTACGCATGCGGCCTATGCAGCGGATCGAAATTTACAGTTGATTGCGTATGAGGGGGGTAACTTTATGCAAACCACAGGGGCGGGGCAATCTGTGGTGGATAAGTTCTTCACTCTGAATCGCGATAGTCGTTTGAGCGACGCGTTTGTTAGTAACTTTGAAAACTTTGAAGCGGCCGGTGCCACGACATTTTTCTATTTTCTAAATGAAGATTTTTGGACTGATGAAGGGGCTTTTGGAGCAAGGCGTTTTCAGGATGAAAGCCGTGAAGAAGCAGTAGTGTTTGATGGATTAATGAATTATATCGAAAGCACAGTTTGTTGGTGGAACAATTGTGAGCGTACTTTACCAGCCCCTTAAATAGCCCCTGTTAACAGGGTTAATAAATTTTATTTATTCTAAAAAAATGGGTGTTTTCCCCTTTGATTTTGCAGTCTTTCTATGAATTGAAATGGTGGATTTTTTAGATGGGAAATTGGCTGATTTTAAATGCTCAAGATAGCTTAGTCGGTATCACTATAGTTTATCTGTCGCCTTATTTGACGCACTTCACATCTATTCAGTAATACTACTCTGTATGCCTAAAAGTACCGTTAAGTTTCCATAAAGTCCCTTTCCCTTCACCTCGCCTTGCCCATAATTGTGGATATAAGGTGGCATCCATGGATTTGTCTTAAATGCATATTTAATGACAACCAAGTGAATGCATTTTAAGAAGCTCCTTAAAATGGATTTTCTTAAAAATGCCATAAAATAACTTGATGACAGACTAATCATTTAATGGGGCACGGCGATGGCAGTAAATTGGAATACCTTTGGGTCTTGGGCCTTCACTTGGATGGTGTTTTTATCGTTGGCTGGCTGCCAAAGTGGCAGTGACTATGATGAAATACCAGCAGATGATTCCAGTGACGATCGTGGTGGGGAAGTACAACAGGGACAGGATCTGTATCAGGCCCAATGTACCAGTTGTCACGGTGACGAAGGTCAAGCTAATTTAGGGACCCCATTAAATCAATATTCAGGCAGTTTAGAAGACTTAGTGAGTATTACTGATCAAACCATGCCACCTGGTGCATCCCATAGTTGTGTGGATGATTGCGCAGATGCGGTATCGCAATACATTTTTGAAGCCTTTCTAGATCTAGACGTTCCAGGAGAGCCAGGTGAAGGAGATCCAGGTGAAGGAGAGCCAGGTGAAGGAGATCCAGGTGAAGGAGATCCAGGTGAAGGAGATCCAGGTGAAGGAGATCCAGGTGAAG
>OJBI01000152.1_pt1 | contig 17135 bp, 13 predicted proteins | sample 1590541 | NCBI WGS metagenome assembly OJBI01 (sample SAMN05416871, study PRJEB24817) | seawater metagenome | isolation source: Sea water | place: Canada:Atlantic | collected 2013-11 | reverse complement strand
ATACGTTGTGCAATGTAAAATATTGCATACCTCTCTTTAATGAATAGATCTATATAGCTCCTTCTCAGATCACACCGTTATTTCCCTCTTCATTTTGTGGATTTAAGAGCGCCTTCAAATTTATTATACATCGCGTGTTGTAAAACTAAAAAAACAATGCTAATTTATACATCGCTTGATGTAAAACTAGATGTTTCAAAGTAAATCCCCAAACAGCCAATAGGAAAAAGCTTCTATTGGTGGGATACCAGACATTTTGTTGAATGACACAGCAGCAGGTAGCTAGCCCAAAAAATGATTGGGCTTAATTTAAAATACAAAGAGAGATCATCATGACTAATTTTACATTCCATACCATTGCAAATACCGAAGGCGAAAGAAAAGAGCTGCTTCAAGGAATAGAAAAAGGTTACGGCTATATCCCAAACCTGTTTGGCTATATGGCCGAAGCGCCCGTGACCGTGCAAGCCTATATGCAAATGAATGAGCTATTAGGAAAAAGTTCGATTCCTGATGCTCAACAGCATGTGGCGCTATTAACAGTCAGTAAGGAAAATAACTGTGATTTCTGCATCACGGCCCACCGAGCCTATGGCAAACACTTTGGTTCAAATCAACAATCTCTTGATGCCTTACATAATGGGGTCGAGATTGAAGACAAAAAAGATGCTGCCATCGCCAATATTATTCGTTCAATAATGAATAATCGTGGTTGGGTGCCTGAAGCGGATCTAAACGCTTTCTTTGCAGCGGGTTTCACCCAGCAGCAGTACTTTGAAATGATCTTGGTGGTGACGATTAAAACACTGTCCAATTATTCAAATCACATGACCTTGCCAAAAGCGAACCCTGAAATGGAAGCGCTACTTTAAGGAATGATGACGCCCCGTAGCCACTTACGGGGCGCTATTCATACCCTGCCAACAGTGAATATTATTGAATTAAAGATAATACGAGCATGATTAACGTTAAACCATTTATTTAGACACAGGCTGTAGATGAACATAAGGAAAATTATAACGTTCTGCATAGCCATTTTTTTTGGTAATTAATATTATGACGGTCTATCAAAATATTATTAAAGGGGAAACGCCTATCAGCGGAGCACCCCAATTAAAACTGAACGAAGAATTTACTTGTGTACCGCAACATTATTTACAATTTGAGCACACCATTGAGACGGTTGAATCCATAATCTTAGACATCGAATACAGTGAAAATTACCCTGTTTTTGTATGTGAAGATGTTGCAGGTATTTATATTCAAGTGGGCATTATTGGCTACGATAATTATATAAGTCTTCAGGCGCAACCATCATCTAAAATTGTATATGGACGAAAATGGCGAGTTGAGCCACTGCTGCCGACTTCTGAAATCATTCAAACCGTGTATCTGGCTATTTTAAAAGCCAGAGAGCACGAAGTTAGAGAACTATTAAGGCTCTCTCATGGACATGCCACGAGTACCCCCTTTAATACACATCATGACTTACCCGTAATGGCAGCCTTGCGACATCAGTTTTACTATAAAGAAGAAAACAGTCATCAAGAAAGTATTAACGACAATATACAAACTTGGCTAGATATCATTAGCTATAACGGAATGGCGCTTAAATTAAACCTAGTGACTTCCATCAATAGTGGTGTGCATATTGTTGAACTTGAATTAAGTGGCACAGCCGAGAATAGTGCTTTCGAACCCAAGCACAGGTCTATAGCTTTGGTGCTGAAAGAATTGAATCAGAATGCCTTGTATCATCGACTAATGAGTCAACTCATAGAAGACAGTAATCATGAGGTCGCCAATAGATTTAAGTATCGAGATTTTCACCGATTTAGCCAAAGTATTAATGTTGTGGAAGTGGGCTTGTTATCGGTGGCTAGTCGAAGTTTGCATAAGAAAGTTCAATATAAAAATTTTAGAAATCACTATAAACAACAAAATTATGACACCGACACCACGAGAGTACCGAAGTTAACTAACAGTCTATTGGGGGTGAAATTAATTACCCAATTAGTGAGCTTCAATACGTTACAAGGTCAACTGCCTGTTTCTTAATTACACAATACGTAATATTTAAAACCCATACTGGAGAAAATTATGTTACTTGATACACCAAAAGCTGCACTGGGTTGGATAATCAAACCCTTTTCCTTAAAGGACTCTAAAGGCCAGACATTTGAATTGGCTGATTTAAAAGGGCCTCAAGGCACTGTTATCGCATTTATATGCAATCATTGCCCCTATGTTAAGTCTATTGCCAAGCACTTGGCTGATGATGCAAAAGCATTGCAGTCTATCGGCGTAAACCTAGTGGCCATTAATTCCAATGATTATCACTATGAGCCTGAAGACAGCCCTCAAAAAATGACCGAGTTTTCTAAACGGCATGGCTTTACTTTCCCCTATTTAATTGATGAAACTCAAGCGGTTGCAAAACAATACGGCGCAGTTTGCACGCCTGACTTTTTTGGTTTTAACGCTGATGGAGAATTGCAATACAGGGGTCGGTTGGACAATAGCCGCTCTAAAAAATCCATCAATAGAAATGCTGAGTTATTTGAAGCTATGAAGGGGATGGCCGCTACAGGAATGGGTCCAGAGTTTCAAAACCCCAGCATAGGTTGTTCTATTAAATGGAAATAGTCGCTATTTAATAATGCTTGCCTACATTACTGATTATCGTGATGTAGGCTTTTATTTTTATGAAAAACCGATAGCTGCCTAGGCCCTAATCTCACACATCTCTAATAGCTCTGTTTCTTTAAGCCCTTCTGTTATCCATTCTTGAATGGATTTTAATGCCAGTAAACTGTTTATATATTCTTGCTCAATAATACCCACTTTTATGCCATAGCTGTTAAATCGTAAGGCGATAGGAGCAAACATGGCATCGCAAATACTAAAAGCGCCAAATAAAAAGTCTCCTTTTGAGGCATATTTCTCTCTTAAGTTTTTCCAGATAGCCCCCACGCGATTTATATCCATTTGAAGTGCTTCACTGATATTTGTAAAGATCATCTTAGTATTGCAGTTCATGGGTAAGTCATTACGAATGGCATTGAATCCAGAGTGCATTTCATGGCTTACGCTGCGGGCCTCGGCTCTCATGAAGCTGTCTTGTGGCCAGAGTTCCAAATTTGGATATTGCTCGGCTAAGAATTCACAAATCGCCAGTGAATCCCAAATTGTCAGCTTCTCATCTTGGGGCGAGGTATATATTAAGGCGGGCACCTTACCAGACGGGCTGTATTTAAGGATCTGTTGTTTGCTGTCTGTCTTATAGAGATAAATCTTGCTTTCATGAAAGCCTATTTCAAATTCTTTTAGTACTAGCCAGGGGCGTAACGACCATGATGAGTATTTTTGATTGCCTATGATGAGGTGATTCAATGTATTCGTCCTTAAAATTGAATGATCTACACCCTATAGGATTCAAATAAAATATTCAAAACACTCTTTGCTATCTAGACGGCTAGGCATAAAAAAGCCCAGTAAAACTGGGCGAAAAAGTGACACAATGAAAAGCTTAAAATGAAACTAAAATGCCCTTATCGCTTGATTGTCCGGTTGGCTAACTTTACCTTGGTAATACAGCTCAACTCTTGGATTCATGATCGCCATCCATAGGGGGGGAATCATGGCAATTACAAACATAGTGGCATAACCAAAAGGAAGTTGTGGGCTTTGTTCATGGTGGCGCAAAACCTGATAGCGTCTGGCTGCATAAGCATGGTGATCGCTGTGACGTTGTAATTGAAATAAAAACATATTCGTTAAAAAATAATTACTGTTCCAACTGTGTTCAATATTAACTCTTTGGTATTTTCCGTTACTAAGTTTTTCGCGGTGTAACCCATAATGTTCTATGTAGTTAATAATTTCTAATAAAGTAAACGCAATGAAGCTTTGCCCTAAAAAGAACCCTGCACCTAATAGAAAGCTGCTTCCTAAGGTTTGAAAAAATAGCCCCATTAATACCGCTACTAGGGCACTGACGAGGTAGTACCAGATGAGTTCATTTTTGCTAGACAGTAAACCCAACCCTTTTTTATTCATGCGCTTTTTTTGAATTTTCCAAGCGTTTAAAAAATTACCCACATACGCTTTAGGAAGGAAGTTATACAAGCTTTGTTTATAGCGGGATGAACTAGCATCTTCTGGCGTTGAAACATGCACATGGTGGCCATATACATGCTCTACTTTAAAGCCAGCGTAACTGACCAATGAATATAAAAGGCCGCCAAAAAGTTGTTCAATTTTAGTGCTTTTATGTATCAGTTCGTGGCCTACATTAATGGCAATAATGCCACCCACCACGCCCATGGATACCACATAGAGCAATTGACCAAGCAAAGATAGCTCGGGCCAGTTCATCAATAGGTAGCCACTGCTAAATAGGCATAGAAGGTAAAGCGGTAAGCAAGAAAGCGTTAGGTAGCGATAAAATTTCTCTTCACTTAAATGCGGTACTTGGGTTTCGTCTGGGTTCACGGGGTCTTTTCCAAGGACCAAGTCCATCAGTGGCACTAAGCCATACACCACTAACAAAGTTAGGCCGGCAAAAAAATCATGATAACCCGTTAATTGCGCAAAGTAATAGCTTGATGCGGGTAATAACAGCGGCATTAAAAAAATAAAGTATCCATATTTTTTTATGGTGAGGGCGGTACTGGGTTTTAGAGAATGGAGTCTCATGGGCTCTCCTTTATTAGAATAGGCACGATTATTTGTAGTGCCTTGATGAACTCCATTTAGATTAGTTTAAGCTTACTAGGATTGTCAAACAATTTAACAGTCTGACTTTATTTTGGCGTGTTTGATGGTTTTTTAGTCAAATTTCGGTGTTTTAACGATAAACTCTTCTTCAAACTGAGAAAGCGTCACCGCGGGGCTCCAATAAAAACCTTGAGCATAATGGCAGTTAATGGCTTTTAGGTAATTTAGCTCCTCTTGGCTTTGCACCCCTTCTGCCACGGTATGGGCATGGCTTGAATGGGCAAGTTGCACAATGGCTTTGACAATATTTTGGTTTGTGGGGTTTAAATGAATGTTACGGATAAAGGCTAAATCTATTTTTATTTCATCGGCCTGCATGTTTTGTAAATACATCATAGAACTGTAACCGGTACCAAAATCATCAATAGCAATGTTAAAACCCGCTTCTTTTAATTCCCGAATGGTGTTTAAAAATTTATCTGGATTATCCATTACTGCCGATTCGGTCACTTCTAGCAAAATGGAATGGGCAGGTACACTGTGACGCTTAAGACACTGTAATAAAAAGGGCAATAACTTGGCCTCGGCCATATCTAATGCCGATAAATTAATAGAAACTTTAAAGTGATTGCATTGGCCTTGGTATTTTGTTTTTAAATGTTCTAGCCATTGGCAGGTCTTTTCAATAACAATCTTGGTGATTGAGAAAATTAAACCGCTTTGCTCGGCCAAAATAATGAATCTTCCAGGGCTAATCATGCCTTTGTCAGGGTGATGCCAGCGCAATAATATTTCGCCACCAGAAAGTTTTTGATTGTGAATAGAAACTTGTGGCTGAATGAATATTTGTAACTGATCTTGCTCAATGGCTTCTTGTAATTCATGTAATAATGTTAAGCGTTGCGCCATTACGAAATCTTGTTTTATTTCATAAGGCAGGTATTTTTGTTTTTGATGGGTAGCCGTTAATAGGGCGGTTTGTGCTTTTCGAAAGGTTTCAGAAATATCTGAGTTCTTCTCAAAATAGGCATAGCCTAATTGATATTTAATGTTAATGATCATATCTCGAATATGAATATTCTTTTCAGCTTCGTTTAATAGATCTTCAATTACCCCTTCCATATTGTGGGGCTCTGCATTTATAAATACCAGTATTTGCTCGCCAGGCAATGCCACTGCATAAATAGGTACATGATGACTGAGCGGCAAAGGCACTGACCATGATTGTTTGTGAATAAAGCGCCTCATTAACTCGGTGCTATGTTGGTAAGCTTCACTTAATGTATTGGGGCCGTAAAGGCTTACTAATTCTCTAAAGCCTTTCATGTCGGCCACTAAAATAGCGAGATTTTTGTGTTTCTCAATTAACTTAACAAGATGTTTTGGTAGCTGGTGCTTTAGGTAGCTAAAGTTAGCCGCATTAACATCAGGATACAAAAAAGATTGAGCCAGTAACTTTCTCTCCATGTACTTCAAACGGCTGGCCAAAGCCACCGATAGCATAAATAATTCTATGATCGTGCCGAATAAAAAACCATGCAGGGTGAAGAAATTAGCCGGTAATTTATCCATCACTGTGGCCATGCCAATGCCCCCTCCTAAAAGGGTAAATACCCACGAAATTAAAAAATATAACGCGGGGTAATAACCATTTTTAAAGGCGCGATACCCCATGGAAATGCCAAAGACACTGCCTACTAATTGCAATAAGGCAAACGCCGGTATGATGTAATATTCAGGAATAATAAAACAGGCCGCAAACCCAAAGGCCGATATAAGACTGAAATGGCGAATGTATTGATAGTGCCAAGGGGCATATCTTTTAGCTTCTAAAAATGCATTGGCAAAGTTTACGGTAAGAAAAATAAGCGCAAAATTCATGGTCATAATATTTTGTGCTAGCCACAGCTGCATAGCGGTTGGCCAAATTAAATTGCCATAGCCGTTCATTGCACCAAAATATAAAAAGCAGGTACTGTGAAAAGCTAAGTACCAAATATAGGCTCGATTGGGGTGCATGGCATACACTAATACATTGTAAAGGGCCATGGCCAGTAGTACTGCGATAATCCCCCCCCAAAACATATTTTGTTGACGGATTACATTGTCATATTCATCTAGGCTGTAAATATCTAAGGGGAGAATACTGGGGCCGTCGTTTTGTTTGTTAATCAGTAAAACGAGGCGCTGATTATTTTTCAGTTCCAAATGAAAGTGTGGGCTGTTGTAATGCTGACTGTGGCTGGTATTTTTCTCTTCTGTGAGTGCGTGATTGTCTAGCAGCCCTAGCTGTTTACTGGTAATAAGCTGGTTATTTTCAAATAAATAAAACCGAAAGTGTTTTAAATAATGGGTATTAAAGACAATGACCTTTTCCCGAGGTATTTCGTCATTAAACTGGCCTATTAAGGTGATTTTATGCCAGCTAGCGTGAGCACTAGGCTGTATAGCAGCTTCGTATACATCTTGACGGTAATCTTGTTCTAGCCAGTAATGCGCACTTGAGCTGGGTGTAATAGCACCATCGGTAATAAGTGAAGGTAGGGGTGAGGTAAGTGGAATATGGGGAGAATCATCCACCGGCAAGTCAAGGGCAAGCCCCAGAGTAGGCAACAGCATGCTTAGTATTATAAATACTCTACATAGGGCCATGCATAGGCTCGCTTGTGTGCGACGGATATTTCATAAGCTTAGCTCAATAATTACATTCCGGAATTCTAAAAGGGTGGCGATACAGAGTAAAGAACCTGTATTACTTAAGCCGTCTCAGCCACCTCTAATTATTCATTACTCATTAATGCAAGCGCGTTTAACGCAAAAACGTTTTCTCAAATTCAGTTAATGAAATGGCGGGGCTCCAATTGAACCCCTGCGCATGGCGACAATTGAGAGTTTTCAAATAGACAAGCTCTTCGTGGCACTCGACCCCTTCAGCCACCGTATGTGACTGAGTTGAGTGAGCCAGTTGGATAATGGCCTTAACGATACTCTGGTTAACTGAATTACAATGCAGATCGCGAATAAAAGCCAAATCAATTTTAATTTCATGGGCCTTGATGGTTTGTAAGTACTGCATGGAACTGTAACCAGTACCAAAATCATCAATAGAAATATGAAAACCTGCATTTTTAAGCATGTCTATGGTGGCTAAAAACTGCTGCGGGTCATTCATGGCAGCAGATTCGGTAATTTCTAATATAAGAGATTGTGCGGGTATCTGATACTGATCAATACACTGTATCAGGTAAGGCAATAATTCGGCCTCGGCTAAGTCCAGTGCGGATAAATTAATGGAAACATGAAATTCTTGAGAGGGTTTCCAGGCTTGCTTTTGCAATTGGGATAACCACTGGCAAGTTTTTAAGATAACCCGTTTGGTGATGGTAAAAATCAAGCCGCTCTGTTCTGCCAACACTATAAACCTAGCCGGTGGAATAATACCTTCGCTAGGATGGTGCCAACGCAGCAATATTTCACCACCAGAAAGCTTTTCGTTATCTATAGAAAACTGAGGCTGAATATAAAGTTGAAGTTGATCCTGATCGATAGCCTCTTGAAGTTCATGCACTAGGGTTAGCCGTTTGGCCACGTCTTGATCTTGTTGGGCGTTAAATGAGAGCTGCTTTTTGTTCTCTTGTATGGCGCTTAATAGCGCAATTTGTGCCCGTCGAAAAGCCTCTTGAAAGGGTTCATCTTTTTTAATGAAGGTATAGCCTAACTGGTATTTAATGGCGGTTTTAATATCAAGGATTTGAATTTTCTTTTCTGCTTCAATTAATAATTCTTTAATAATCTCATTCAGTTTATTTTCCATGGTGGCGATGAGCAGCAAAACCTGCTCCCCAGGCAAGGAAACAGCGTAAACCGATTTTTCTGTGAGTAAGGGTAGGGGCACAGCCCAACTTTTTGCATTAAGGTATGTATTCATATTTTCAGTATGATGGCGGTAAACCTGACTCAGGGTGTCAGGTCCGTATAGGCTAATAATTTCGCGAAAGCCAGTCATATTGGCAATGATAATGGCCAAATGAGGGTGTTTTTTTTGTAATTGAGAAAGATGGTTAGGCAGTTGCTGTTTTAAATAGCTGAAGTTGGCAGACAGTGTGTCTGGTTGAATAAATGACTGGGTTAATAACTGCTGTTCCATGTGTTTTATTCGGCTGGCCAGTCCCACCGATAGCAGAATGAGCTCAATTAGGGTGCCAAATAAAAAGCTGTGCATGGTGAAAAAATTGGCTGGCAGTAGGTTGGCTGCCGCACACATACTAATGACAGAGCCCACGAATACGAATGTCCATGATAATAAGAAATATCGGGCGGGACTAAATTTATTTTTAAGCGCCACATAACCCATGGACAAGCCAAAGATACTGCCTAATACCAGTACTGCGGTAAAAAATGGCATCATGGTATATTCGCTAAAAAATAGGCTAGCAAAAATACCGCTTACATAGCAGATGTTTAAAAAAGGTATAAAGCGGTAGTGCCAAGGGGCATTAAGTTTTGCCTCTAAAAAAACATTCGAAAAATTAAGTACAAAGAAAGCCAAAGTGAAATTAATAAGCTGAATATGCTGAGCCAACAGCACTTGCATGGCATCTGGCCAAATCCAAAAACCCAAACCATTTTGTGCGGTAATATGCATAAAGGCGGTGGTATGAAAACCCAGATACCAAAGGTAGGACAAGTTAGGGTGCAGGGTGTAGACCAAAGCATTGTATAGGGCCATTACCAATAAAACCGCAATGACCGCCCCCCAAAAAATATTTTGTTTTCGTTTCACTTGTTCAAATTTTGATGGGCTGTAAATAGTCATGGGCAACAAACCTCGCCCTTGTGTGTTTTTTTGTATTAGCAAGGTTAGCTGTTGGCCATCTTTTATTTGAAAGCGAATATAAGGGAAGTTGTAATGCACAGGAGCAGGATGTTCATCAATCAGGCCTATGGCTTGTGTCTGAATGAGTTTATCTTTTTCGAATAGATAGAATTTCAAATGTTGTATGGTGTGACTACTGACCACTAGAAATCTTTCTATTTCTTTTGTCTTCGTATCCTTAAAGTTTCCCACTAATTCTATCTTGTGCCAGCTGGTATCTGGGCCCGGTAAAATAGCCTGTTTATAGTGTGCGCTATTGTAGTCTTGCTTAAGCCAATAACTTGGCTCATTAATATGCGGAGCATCCGCTTGAACGAGTAAGGTAGGCAGAGGCATAAATAGAGGGATTTCAGCGCGCTCATCTATCGTTAGCTCTAAGCCCCAGCTAGGGCTAACGATCAGTAGCAACAGTAATTTTACAAGCACTTTAATTGATCGTCGGGTCATGGCAATTAAGGGTCTACCCAGTTATCAGCTTGGTGTTAAGTCTAGCTGAAACTGGGCTTATGTCTGTTTATGCCTGTCAATTACTGCCCTTGGGGGCGCTAGCCATTGATATGAGTGGTTTGCCAAATACTGCCTTTTTCTTCGCTCACATCGGTACAGATTAGGCGCTTATTAAAGCAGGGAATTAAGTCGCTGGCATGGTGGGTCACATACAGAAGGCTGGTATCTTTTTGCTTGGCCAGCAGCGCTATAAAGCCCAACACTAGATGACGGTTGGCTTCATCAAGTCCTTGGCAGGGTTCATCTAAAATAAGCAAGGCTGGCTGTTTGATCATGGCCCTGCAAATTAACACCAAGCGTTGCTCGCCAAAGCTCAATTGATGCAAGGGTAGGTTGGCTTTTTTCTCAAGCCCCACCTGGGTTAACCATTGAAGGGCGATATTTTTTTGGTGTTCATCGACCTTGTTGTAAAGCCCTATGGTGTCAAATAGGCCGCTCACCACTGTGCTTAGTACATTGGTGCTGGCCTTGTATTGCCATTGTAAGCTGGCGCTGATGATGCCTATGTGTTGTTTAATGTCCCAAATGCTTTCACCGCTGCCGCGCTTGATGCCAAATACTCTAAGGTTATTGGCATAACATTGGGGGTGATCGCCACTAATGAGGTTTAGTAAGGTGCTTTTGCCGCAGCCATTGGGGCCTAATACTGCCCAATGCTCGCCTTGCTCAATGCGCCAATTTAATGCTTCAAAAATGAGTCGGTCAGTGTAGGCCACACGCCCGTCTATTAGGCTGACTAGGGGTTGAACTTCAGGTAAATCCAGATGGGTCACACAAGGATCTTTGGCTGGCAGGGTAAAGGTTTTATCTGAAAAGTGCATAAGCGCTTTTACACTGTCATGTTGCAAGATGGCGTCTTTTTCTCCTTGCAAGGTAAGGTGTAAATTATGTAAAAACCCTAAATGCGTTACCCATGATGGTACCTCGTCTAAGCGATTTAAAATTAATAACATCTGTTGGCCATTACTTTTTAAATCGTCTAATAGGGCTTTAAGGTGTTGTTGACTTTGAATGTCTAGGCCATCAAAAGGCTCGTCTAATACCAATAAATCACATTCACTTAATAGCGCGCGAATTAAAATGACCTTTCGGGTTTCACCTGTGCTGAGTTTGCGAAAACCTTTTTGTAAAACCGCATTTAAATTAAATAAATCTACCCACCTGTCTATGGCTTCTTGATCGCGACTGACTTCTTGCAGTATTTCAATGACGGGTGTGCCTTGCCAAACCACATCTAAGATATCGCTTTCATCACGCTCTTGTTCTCGCTTAATTAAGGCTTGTTGTTCTTCAAAGCTCACCACATGCACGACTTTTTTGCATAAGCCTTCCATGGAGCCTTCTATTATTTCTAAATCACCACTAAACAGCGCCGCCAAAGCCGATTTGCCCGAGCCATTGCCGCCAATAACCGCCCAGTGTTCATGAGGCGCTAAGCTAAATTGTGGAATGCATAGGCTTTGTTTATGAGAGAGCGTGGCGCGTAAATCAATTAAAGAGATAGTCATAAGGCATTTTACTAAAAGTTTTAACGCAGTTTACCTGAGGCCAAAGGGGTTGGCAGCTGTAAAGTTAGTGAGCCTTAATTGTGGGTTATCTACGATATTATTTATACATAGTGCTCATATCGCTCTTAAGTGTGAAAGCAGTGGCTTTTATTGAGCGGCTAATGGTTCTTTAGGGCAATGCCTTTTGCTCTAACTTTTTTTATATTCACCCTCACATACGGTTAATAAGCCATGGGCATAGGATGAGCACTATGAAAATTGCCATGTTGGGTGCGCAAGAGATCGAAGGGCAAGCGGTGGCTAAGGCCTTTAAGCACGCTAAATGTACGCTTACCTTATTGGTGGAAGACATTTCTCAAGCCAAGCAACAGCTGGGGCAGGGCTTTGTATATAAGCACTGTGATACCAGTAGCTTGAGCCTATTAAAAAATGCACTTCTAGGAGTAGACAGTGTTTATATAAGTTTAAAGTGCGTTGATGAAAGCAGCGCGCAGCAATTAGTAAACCGATTAAAAAACATTGTGGCCGCTTGCCAATTTTGCAATGTGAAAACCATTGGCTTGTTGTCACACTCTTTGGTGAGTGATGAAAATGCATCGCTATTTTATGAGGTGGCGGCAATATACGAATGCGAGCAACACGTGATAAACAGTGGCTTAAATTATTTTATTTTTTGCCCCGCCCCTTTTATGGAATGTTTACCGCAATATGTGCATGAAAGGCAGCTTTATCATTATATTAAAAGCGAAAAAGTAATTGCTTGGCTGGCGTTAAAAGACTTTGCTCAAGCGGTGGTGAAAACTTATCAGCATGGCGCAATTGAAAAAGCCCGCTTTATTTTACAAGGTGATAGTCAGTATAGCTTGCAACAAGCTATTTATATTTACGCGCAAGAAGTCTATCGGGGTGTAAAATTTGAAAGTATTGAGGTGTTTTTATCTTGGCTAAGAGTGAGCTTTAGTGCTGATAAGGCATTATTGCATGGGGCTAAACAGGCACGCTTTTTAGGGCAAGCCAAAGCCGTAGTAGATGACAAAAGCGAACAAGGCCATTGGTTATTGCCTAACCCTAAAACTCAATTAAAAACTTGGTGCCATTCGCAAATTTTAGTGAAGCGCCAAGACCAAACTGCCTTGAGCGCATAACAGTCGAGGATGTTTAACAGCCTGTGCGCTAAATAGAATGGCGCACAGCAATTATTATTCGCTCTCCTCTTCGTCACGCACGATGCCATTCACCCCTTCATCTCCGGCTAATACCCAGCATCTAGGGTGGTTACTAAAGCCAATGTGCTGGTAATAGCTGTTGGCGTCGGGGGAGGCCAGTAAGATAAGTTTACAACTGGTTTCTAATTGGTCTTGGCATAACTGCACTAGGGTTTTGCCAACCCCACTGTCTTGCAAATCGTTATCCACAGCCAAGTCTGATAAGTAACAGCAATAATGAAAGTCGGTTACGCAGCGTGCGATGCCAATGAGTTCCTCACCAATCCAAGCCGTCACCACCAGGTTGCTGTTATCCAGCATACCTTGAATACATGTTTCGTCGTCAACAGGGCGACGCTCTCCTAAAGCACAACGATTTAATAAATTAACAAACTGCAAGGCGCTAATCGTTTGGTTTAGTCGGTACTGGATTTCCATTGTGTCCATCTATGTAGCTATAAATAAGTGGCTAAGGCGCTAATGTAACAGCACTGGTGGGCCTTGTTAATTGAATAAAGTGGGTATTCACATTTAATGGCGAAGTAAGAAGGGAAGGGCGTAATAGTGGCATTAAAACACCTGCCTAAAAGCGAAGTTAGGCAGGTGTTTAGGGTTTTTAAGGGCTTTATAGGTCGCCGTTATGGTAGATATTTTGTACGTCGTCTAAGTCATTAAGCATATCAATGAATTTTTCGAACATGGCAATATCATCTTCGTTGGTCACTTCCGTGGTGTTTTGCGGAATAAATTGAATTTCATCCACTTCAAACTCTATTTCGCCAAATGCTTCGGTGAGCGCTGTTTTGGCTTTGAAGTATTCAGTATGAGGGGCAAATACCGAGATGTTGCCTTCTTCACTTTCCACGTCGGTCACGTCTACATCGGCTTCCATGAGGGCTTCTAATACCGTGTCTTCATCGTCGCCTTTAAATACTAAGATGGCGCAATGATCAAACATGTGGCTAACCGCACCAGAGGTGCCGATTTTACACTTGGTCTTAGTGAAGCACTGACGCACATCGCCAAAGGTACGGTTTGGGTTGTCGGTTAAACAGTCCACAATCACCATGGTGCTGCCTGGGCCGTAACCTTCGTAGCGGGCTGTATCAAAGTCTTCGCCACCGCCGCCTTTGGCTTTGTCTAGAGCCTTATCAATCACGTGAGTAGGCACTTGGTCTTTTTTGGCTTTATCAATCAGGCTGCGCAAAGTTAGGTTGCCATCTGGGTCTATGCCGCCTTTTTTGGCGACAACGTAGATCTCACGGCCGTATTTACTGTACACCTTGGCTTTGGCGTCAGACGTTTTGGCCATAGACTCTTTGCGGTTTTGGTAGGCTCTGCCCATCTTTCTATCTCAATTTGGTCATTATTCGTATCATTATGGGGTAAATTTTAACGTGCCGGCTTGCGTTAAGTCTATGGGTAAGAAAAGACGGGCATTTCACAGTGATGCAGCCAGCATAAACTGAACATTTAATACCCAATTAATATGGGTCGCTAAAATAAACTGCTAGAATGGCGCCCAGTGATAGGGAGCAATACATGAAAACCACCGATTTACCCTGGATTGCCGTGCTGCTGTTGGTGTTATTAAGCGGTTGTGGCTCTAAGGATGAACCAAACGAAACGTCAGAACCCGAGGTGACACTTGAGGACGGCGACGCAGTCGTTGCCACGACGCGGCCTTTTGATGTTAGCCCCACAATAGAGGTGCGCTCTAGAGTGGCCAGTTTAGAAGGCTCACTATTAGTAGACTTGTTGTCGCGTAACTCATTGGCCAATTTTTCTATCCCGGTGATTGATGGCGCTTGGCAGCAAGACTGCACTCAAGGGGAAAATGGCGCCTCGTATAATAGCCGAGTTATTTATCAAGACGGTAAAGTCAGTTTATACGCCCACAATTATTCCGATAGCCAATGCCAAAATACCCTGGCTCGTATTCAAATGTCGGGGCGCTACTCAGTAGGTCAAGGTACTCAATTAGAGTCTGGTGAGCGGGTTAATTTATTATCACAAAGTATCCACACCATTAAGGCTGCCTATTATGGTAAGGATGTCATTCTGGCTTCCAATGAAATGGCATTGTGCGAAATTGACAACTGGTCTCATGGTGAGCTGCAAGACGTGAGCGATTGCGACGCATTTGATATTCACGCCATGGAAAAAAATATCGTACAAGTGATTGATCAGCAGTTGGTGTATGGCGACTCTAATAGTCGCGGGTTAGATGGTTACCCTAGCCAATTGGAAAACGATGTTCTATTTCATAAAGCCCCTACTCAGCTAGAAGGCAGTTGGTTGCAAGAATGTAAAGTGGTGGGGCAATCAGGGCAAAGTCGCTACTTGGAAGTGGTGGGGAATTCAATGTTAGAACAATGGACCCTGTTCAGCGACGCCAGTTGTGACAATATCTTGCTCAGTCAAACCAATGCCTATGAAATAGACTTTGGGCAAACGCGCATTTTGGCATCGGGTGAAAGCGTAACTGAAATATATAGCGAATTGTTTTCATCCAGTATGGCCCTGCACACACCAGAGATTAATGATTATTTTAATCACCCGCAAAGCAGTTTGAATTGTGGAAATGATCAATGGCAGCAAGATAAATTTAAAGATGTTTTAGAGTGTCTTAACATTCAAGAAGGTTTTCCGTTAGGCACACAGAAAATATTTAAACTGGATGATAACCAAGTGACCTTTGGGGATGACCAATCGATTGGCGTAGATGGTTTTGCAAACCAGTTAGAGGGACAGGGTTTCATTCGCCAATAGTTTTATCAAACGCGTAAATCAGAAATGCATTGAAATAAAAAACGGGCTTCTCGCCCGTTTTTTATTTCACCTGTGAAAATTCACTCGTTTATTTTTAATAAAAAATTCTCAAAATCTAACTCGGCAGGGCGCACATAACAGCTGCTTCTGTCTGCAATGCCCATTGAATTATCAACTTCGCTAAATAACTCATTCTGTGCGATGTCAGACGAGATTAGATATAAATCCGAGCATTCCTCGGTAGTACGTGGGTCACGAACACCAAAATACAGGCTATTGTCTTGAATATAGGCTATTTCATATACGGGAGGAGCATCACTGCCGGGTACGGTATAGATATCGTCTTCAATATCATAGGTACTGTCTTTTGGAGTATTATAAATTAAATTTAATTCTATGGCTGTTTGGCCACTGGGCATAGTAATGGATGCGCCTAAGCTAAAGGTCCCTTCAAAGGCGGTAGCCACTATGCCTTCTTCCCCTTCATGATAAATAATATTATTTATAGTGAAGGTCGTGTCGCTTGAAAATGTCCAAGTGTGATCTGCCCTGATTTCATTAAAAGGCATATTGTCTCGTTTCCAGGTGCCCTCTAAAACTATTGCGTTTTGTGAATCGCTGTCACTGCCGCAGGCGGTTATGTTTAGTAAGATTAACAATGTAACAAAAACTTTGTCCATAATGGTGAAGCTACCTAGATGCTATTTTGAAGGCGTTGGATTATGTCAGTAAATAGGGTATGTGTCTTGGGGGAGTTATCTAGATGATATGAGTGGTGACAATTAGAAAGCGGGCATTGCCCAGTCTCCAATTGACAGTTTAGAATTAACCAAAAGGCGATAGAAAACTACATTTCTAAATGAAATGATATTTAGTATTCCAAATTCATTTATTTAATTCCAAAGCATCTGCGTTGTTATATGCATGGCGCTTTGAGACAACACTATCGATTAAAGCATCTAATTGATGTGTTTCGTGAGCCGCATTAATTAATACTCGTAGACGTTCATGTTCTTTAGGTACCGCAGGATACAGCAGGGGCTGAACCAAAATTCCCACATCTAACAAAGACTGATAAAGCTCTGCGCAGGGTTTATTTGGAAAAATAGTAAAAATTGGGCTGAGAGTATTACTCATGCCTAAGTTAATATTATTTTCTTTGGCTTTCTGCCGGAAGTAGGCAATATTTTCGGCTAGCTTTTGATGCCGATCACTGGCCGATAATAGTTCTAAGCAGGCTACAGAAGCCGCTATATTACTGGGTGTGATACCGGTTGAAAAAATGTACTCGCGACTCATTCTAATGCGATCAATCATTTTAGAGCTCGCAATGACAAAGCCACCAGTGGAGCATAAAGCTTTACTGAGTGAACCAGAGATTATATCGATACTACCTGCAGCCACTTCATTAAAAATTTGAGCCACATTTTTTTGGTTGCTGGATATCACAAACGAATGGGCTTCATCCACATAAAGCATAAAATCATAACGCTCTTTAAGGGCTACTATACTGGGCAAGTCTACAAAGTCACCGTCAGCACTGTATAG
>OJBI01000143.1_pt1 | contig 18046 bp, 12 predicted proteins | sample 1590541 | NCBI WGS metagenome assembly OJBI01 (sample SAMN05416871, study PRJEB24817) | seawater metagenome | isolation source: Sea water | place: Canada:Atlantic | collected 2013-11 | reverse complement strand
ACACATCGTCCGATACGACCAAAGCCATTTATTGCAATTCTTAATGCCATTTATTTCTCTTTAGTGATGACTAAAATTATTGCTGAATTTATTATCAGCAATATATATTAAATTCATTTTGAAAATTGCGCTCATAGATAGCCTCCCTTCAAATCACACATCGTCCGATACGACCAAAGCCATTTATTGCAATTCTTAATGCCATTTATTTCTCTTTAGTGATGACTAAAATTATTGCTGAATTTATTATCAGCAATATATATTAAATTCATTTTGAAAATTGCGCTCATAGATAGCCTCCCTTCAAATCACACATCGTCCGATACGACCAAAGCCATTTATTGCAATTTTTAGTGCCATTTATTTCTCTTTAGTTGGTGCTGATTTTTTTGTCAGCCAAACATACAAAAGCTCTCTAGATTTAAAATCTTAGAGAGCTTAGGAAAACGTAATGAGCGAAACTTAGGCAAGGCAAAAATCAATTTTAGTGAGGCGCATAGCAGAGCTATGTAACGAACTAAAAGTGATTTTTAACGACGCATAAGTAAGCGCAATAGTTTTCTTATAAAACAGATTCTACTGCGGCGACTACCTTCTCAGTCGTAAAACCAAAGTGCTTCATAAGATCGCTAATGGGAGCTGATTCACCAAAGGTGTCCATGCCCACAACCGCACCATTTAAGCCAACAAACTTGTACCAGTAATCTTTATGAGCCGCTTCTACCGCTACACGAGCAGCGATGGCGCTTGGCAATACCGATTCAATATAAGCAGAATCTTGCTTAACAAACTCTTCAGCACAAGGCATAGAAACTACGCGAACCGCAGTGCCCTTAGCTTCAAGTTTTTTCGCTGCATCCATGGCCAAACCAATTTCAGAACCGGTGGCAATTAGAATAGCCTGTGGGTTTGCTACGTCTTTTAATACGTAACCCCCTTTGGCAATGTTGGCCACTTGATCGCTGTTACGCTCTTGATGTGGCAAAGCTTGGCGAGAGAATATAAGAGCGGTTGGACCGTCTTTACGCTCAATGGCTGACTTCCAAGAAACCGCTGATTCAACTGAATCACATGGACGCCATGCATTTAAGTTTGGTGTAGTACGTAAGCTGGTTAGCTGCTCAACCGGTTGGTGAGTCGGACCGTCTTCACCCAAACCGATAGAATCGTGAGTGTAAACGTGAATGGCTTGTTGCTTCATAAGTGCGGCCATGCGCAACGCGTTACGGGCGTATTCCATGAACATTAGGAAAGTCGCACCGTAAGATACAAAGCCTTTGTGCAAAGCGATACCGTTCATAATGGCGCTCATGCCAAACTCACGTACGCCGTAAAACATGTAGTTACCAGAAGCATCGTTAGCGCTTACGCCTTGTGCTTCAGGCCAAAGTGTTAAGTTAGAGCCTGCAAGATCCGCAGAGCCGCCTAAAATCTCAGGCATGGCAGGGGCGAACTTTTTAATGGTGTTTTGTGAAGCTTTACGGCTAGCAATGGTTTCGCCTTTTTCCTGACACTCATTAATGTAAGCATCCATCATTGAGCTGAAGTCTTCAGGTAAGTCACCGTTGATACGACGCTTGTATTCGGCGGCTTCACTAGGGAAGGCTGCTTCATAGGCTGCAAACTTATCATTCCAAGCGGCTTGGGCATTTTGGCCTTTTTGCTTAGCATCCCAACCAGAGTAGACATCGGCAGGCACTTCAAAAGATCCGTGCTCCCAACCTAAACGGGCTTTGGTTAGAGCGATTTCATCATCACCTAGTGGTGCACCGTGGCAATCTTCTTTGCCTTCTTTGTTTGGTGAGCCAAAACCAATAATAGTTTTACAGCAAATTAGCGTTGGCTGATCTGGGTTGGCTTTAGCGGTTTCAATGGCTTGCTGAATTTCTAGGGCGTTGTGGCCGTCTACTTTAGGAATAACCTGCCAGCCGTAAGATTGGAAACGCTGCACAGTGTCGTCTGTGAACCAGCCTTCTACTTCGCCATCAATCGAGATGCCGTTATCGTCATAAAATGCGATGAGCTTACCTAGGCCCAAGGTACCGGCTAGTGAACACGCTTCGTGGCTAATGCCTTCCATCATGCAGCCGTCACCCATGAACACGTAGGTGTTGTGATCAACGATGTCGTGGTTAGGCTTGTTAAACTGAGCTGCCAATACTTTTTCGGCAATGGCCATGCCCACGCCGTTAGCAATACCCTGCCCCAATGGGCCAGTAGTAGTTTCAACACCTGGTGCGTAACCGTATTCTGGGTGACCTGGAGTTTTAGAGTGCATTTGACGGAAACCTTTTAGGTCGTCAATGCTTAGGTCGTAACCAGTAAGATGTAACAAAGAATAAATAAGCATGGAGCCATGGCCGTTAGACAGTACAAAACGGTCACGGTCGCTCCATTCAGGATCTGTTGGGTTGTGCTGCATGTGGTCATTCCACAGCACTTCAGCGATGTCCGCCATGCCCATAGGGGCACCTGGGTGGCCGGATTTGGCTTTTTGCACAGCATCCATACTTAAAGCACGAATAGCATTGGCCAGTTGGCGACGATCTGTCATGAATGACTCCTGAACTAGGATATTTTAAGTAAGCCTTCTCGATTAAGAGGGGCTGTTACTTAGCACGAAAAATTTAGGGGGCATATTATCGCTGAGAACTGCCTATTCGGCAATCAATCTGAAGAAGTGAGCAAGAGAAAACAAGCTATATTCTGGTGGGCACCATACATGTCAAGCCAATAGTGCCCAGCTAAGCCCTATGTAGCCTGTGCATAAGTTAAAGGTCGGCTAAAGTAAAATCCCCCCAGTAAAAGTATTGCTGTACGAACAATTAACGGTTTCACCGGAGAAACTATAGCTATAGCTGCCAATACTGGTGCCAGTTACGTGGCCATCGTCTGGGTTTATGGTAAAACGAGTCTCACCTTGACCCTGCCCTTCGCCTTCAGTGTAAGACGTGTCTTTTATTAGAGTGTTACCTGACACACTGTCAAAACTTACTTTATCTAGGCCGTTGATGTCTGATGCATAACCTTGGGTAAAATTGAATAAAGAGTCTACGAACCCTAGTGCTTCAGATGTTTCCCCATTACAAGTTTCACTGCCCGTTAATAATAGCTCGACATAGTATTCATTACTGGCCAACCCCAGCGAAGCGCGGTTGCCTTCGACAATTTTAAGCTCAAAGCTGCCCCCTTCTAGCCAAGACACCATGCTGATGACGTAGGCTTGATTGGCCTGTGCATAAAATACAATGCCTTCATTGGAGTTATCCCCAAGACTGAATTTGGTTAATTGTGAGCTACTTACGCTTATGTCTAGGTCTTGCGCTGTGCCCGTTAACACTAAGGCCACCAGTGTGTTGTCTGTGGGGGTATAGTTGAAATCTACGTTGGTTTCAGAGCCAATCTCCCCCAGTAAACGCGAATTAATAACCACCACATCTTCATGCTGCGCCGCTATATCTGTAATGGGGGGCTCTTGCTCGATACCGCGAACTCCCTCACCCAAAGTAATATCTAATGTAGCTTGAGAGTTACTTGATGAACCACCACAGGCCACCAACACAGGTAAAAATAGAATTAACAATAGCACTTTCATAAATTTCACAGCCCCTTTACCGTTTCACCTCAGCCCCTTAATAACTTTAGCTTAAAAGCCAACACTCATAATAAAACTGCCGACATTCATCACTGTCGAGCATGGCAATTTATGTTAATTTACTGTTTTTATCTGGGATGATGGATATGTCGAAATTTACACTTGGTTGGCTTTTCCTGGCTTGCCTTACCACCAGCGTTCACGCCCAAAGTGAATATGAGGCGTATTTACAGCAAAACACCCTAGACATGAAGGCCGCTCAACAAGAGTTCAAAAACTATTTAGACGAAAACGACAAAGCCTTTATTGGCTTTTTAAAAATGCAGTGGCAGGAAGTTGAAGTAAAAAAACCTGTGGTTCGCGACGTCAAGCCAAAACCCAGTGCCTTGCCAGTTGCCCCTATTGTTAAGGCCCCAATTCAGAAGCCTGACGACAGCTCTGCGAGTAATATTAAACCGATTGTTATAAAACCCATTTCAATAAAACCTATTGCTGGCTCGAACCCCAGTGCCGAACCCACTGTAAAACCTGTTGAACCTGCCCCGGTTGCCGTTTTAATACCTGAAGATAAAAAAGCACAAACTGTTACCTTTAGTTATTTTTCACACTCAGTTGAAATTACTGAGAATAAAAAACTTAAACAGCGCTTAGTAGGAAAAGTTAACAACAAAGCCATTGCTAACTATTTCACTGCACTTGCAAAACAAGCCCACAAAGACACCATTAAAGAATTAAAACAAAAAGCCAAACAGTTAAAGCTAAATGACTGGGGCACCGCGCAACTGTTTAACCAGTATGTAAAAGCACTTGGGGTTAATCACCATAACGAGCAGCAGCTTACCACTTGGTTTCTACTCACTAAGGCTGGCTACAACGCACGCATCGCATTTAATCAAAATGCATTTTTATTATTACCCAGCCAGCAAGCATTATATGGGGTAACTTACTTCACCTTAAAAGGCACACGATTCTACGCTTTAGACCTAGGTGGGAAACCAGTTAGCGTGGGTAAAGCCTTTACCTATTCTGGCAACCACGGTGCAGGCTTAGCCATAATGGATTTTAAACAAGCCAATAAAATGTTGCCCTCTGATAAAACAGAACAAAGAGAATTCGATTTCGCCTATCAGGGCAAACAATATTCTTTAACATTAGATTACGATTTAGGCTTAGTGAATTACAGTAACACCATTCCACAAATGGACATTGAAAATTACGCCAATGAAGGATTGCCCAGCAGCACCGCTTTCCAGTTGCTTACTCAATTAAAACCTATCGTAGAAGGACAAACAGAAGTAGAAGCGGTGAATCGATTAATGCGTTTTGTACAAACAGGATTTGCCTATAAAACCGATGAAGAACAGTTTAATAACGAAAACTACTTATTTCCCATTGAAACACTTCACTACCCATATTCTGATTGTGAAGACAGGGCAGCGTTGTTTGCATGGTTAACTAAAACGCTATTAAAGTTAGACGTGGTGTTGCTGGATTACCCAGGTCATGTGGCAGCGGCCGTTGCTTTTAATGAGCCAGTGAAGGGGGACGCGTATCAGTTTAAGGGCAAACGTTATTCCGTGACGGACCCTACTTATATTAATTCTACTGTGGGCATGAGCATGCCGCAGTTAAGAAATAGTCAGCCTGAGATTGTTAGGTTTTAATTAACCAAATTAATAAGGCGCTCTAATGCGCCTTATTTAATACAGATAAAATAAACCTAATTTAAAATCCACCCGCCGGCAAATTTGGAAATGCCTGCAAGCTATGCTGCGTACTCGTGGCCTCTTGATAGAGAGCTTTTTCGGGTTGGAACGCCACCATGCCCGAAATGGCCACACCCAACACCCCCATAAAGAACAATAACCCCATAATATTCTTCTTATCCATTTTGCTTCTCCTGCCATCATCCCTGTTGAAATATTGACCAATCTCGCACTATTAATAAATCACAATCACTAACCATGCCACATAATCTATATCGGCCCCGCCAGCGCTTTCTTAATAGCCCTTTGTCTTTAGGTGGCTATTTCAATATATTTTGAAATAGCCTTGCGATTAGCCAGATTCGCTGCTACATTTCATCAAATGCCGAATACCGATATCTCTCTTACTCTCAAAGCCAGCAGCGACCCCATAAGGTTGCAAGTGCTACAGCTATTAAAGCGAGATTCGCTGGCGGCCAATGAACTGGCGTTGGTATTGGATATCAAGCAGTCGGCATTGAGCCATCATTTAAAAATCATGACTCAGGCCGATTGGGTAAGCACACGTCGCGAAGGCAGCACTCTGTTTTACCGTCGCCATATAAGTGGTGACTTGGCCATTGCCAGAATTCAACGCAGCATTTTACAAGCGTTAGACGTAAATGAATTAGTAGCCGATGCGCAAGTCAGTTTGAATGCCATTCGCCACGCACGCCAACAAATTAGTGCGGCTTTTTTTGAAAGCCATGTGGGTGAATTAGATTCGGTCACTGACCGCATCGCCGGCTACAAACATTATAGCGATGCCATTCAAGAAGCCTTAAAAACCAGCCTTTTGAAAAACCGCCAATCGGCATTGGAGATTGGCCCTGGTGATGGTGGCTTCTTGCCTTTTTTAAGTGGCGAGTTTAAACAAGTTTTCGCACTGGACATTAGCGATTCCATGCTAGAGCTGGCAAAAGAACAAGTTCAAGATTTAGATAACATTGAATTTATACACGGCGATATTAAAGGCGCTTTAAAAGCCGGTATTCAAAGTGACTTTGTGGCCTTGAATATGGTGCTGCACCACATTGCTTCCCCTGCGGACTTTTTAGCTCAGTGCTGGCAGTTGCTAAATGAAGATGGCGCATTACTGATTACCGATTTATGCACCCACCAACAAGATTGGGTGCGTGAATCTTGCGGCGATTTCTGGATGGGGTTCGAGCCAGATGAATTATTGTCATGGGCACAAGACATTGGTTTTGTGCCACAAGAACCCATTTTAGTGGGCCTTAAAAACGGCTTTCAAATACAGATACATTTTTTCAAAAAAACAACGACACAAGCGTCTACGCTTAAGTCTTTAAATTAATATCATTATAGGAAATAAGAATGAGCGAATATTCTATTTTTACTTCTGAGTCCGTATCCGAAGGCCACCCAGATAAAGTAGCCGATCAGATTTCTGATGCGGTGCTAGATGCCATCATTGCCCGTGACCCCCACGCCCGTGTGGCCGTGGAGACCATGGTTAAAACAGGCATGGCCATTGTGGCAGGTGAGCTGACTACATCCTGCTATGTTGACCTTGAAGACATTGTTCGTGATGTAATTGTGGGCATTGGCTATGATAATTCTGAAATTGGTTTTGATGGCGCCACTTGTGCTGTTTTAAACGGCATTGGTAAACAATCACCAGATATTAACCAAGGGGTTGACCGCGCTAAACCAGAAGATCAAGGGGCTGGCGATCAAGGTTTAATGTTCGGTTATGCCACCAATGAAACACCCAGTTTAATGCCTGCCCCTGTGTATTACTCTCACCTACTTGTACAGCGCCAAGCCGAGCTTCGTAAAAACGGCACGCTTCCTTGGTTGCGCCCTGATGCTAAATCTCAGGTAACGATTAATTACGAAGGGGACAACCCAAAAATTGATGCGGTAGTATTGTCTACTCAGCATGACCCAAGTATCTCTTTAGAAGATTTGCGTGAAGCGGTATTGGAAAATATTATTAAGCCAGTATTACCTAGCGAGTGGTTACACGCTGACACCCTTTACCACATAAACCCAACCGGCAATTTTGTGATTGGCGGCCCTGTGGGCGATGCGGGTTTAACGGGCCGTAAAATTATTGTGGATACCTACGGCGGCATGGCTCGTCATGGTGGTGGTGCTTTCTCTGGTAAAGACCCTTCAAAAGTAGACCGTTCCGCGGCTTACATGGGCCGTTATGTGGCAAAGAATATCGTGGCGGCTGAACTGGCTGAGCGCTGTGAAATTCAAGTGTCTTACGCCATTGGTGTAGCACAACCTACTTCTATTTCGGTAAACACCTTTGGCACTGGTAAATTAACAGACATTGAATTGGCTAAAGTGATTCGTACTGTATTTGATTTGCGCCCATACGCCATTCAAAACCAGCTAGAATTGTTAAACCCTATGTACCAGATTACAGCCGCCTACGGTCACTTCGGTCGTGAGCCATACGAAACAACGTATGAATACTCCGATCGCGGTGAGAAGAAATCTAAAACCTTTACTGCTTTCACTTGGGAGAAAACAGATAAAGTTGATGCATTAAAAGAAGCTGCGGCACTTTAAGCATTTCGTTACATTTTAATTAATATTCATAAATGCATGCTGATCATGCATTTACAAAAAAGGATCACAGTATGAGCTTTTCAGATTACAAAGTAGCAGCAACCACTGCCGAAGCATTTGAACTAGACGCCCAATGGGGACGTAAAGAGATCGACATCGCTGAAGGCGAAATGCCTGCGCTAATGGCGTTGCGTACTAAATACAAAGCGGCGCAGCCTTTAGCGGGTGCAAAGATCATGGGTTGTATTCACATGACCATTCAAACCGCCGTGTTAATTGAAACACTTGTGGATCTTGGCGCTGAAGTTCGTTGGTCAAGCTGTAACATTTTCTCTACTCAAGATCACGCAGCGGCAGCCATTGCAGCAGCTGGTGTACCTGTATTTGCTTGGAAAGGCGAAACTGAAGAAGAATTTTTATGGTGTATTGAGCAAACAATTCTTGCTGAAACTGGCTCTGATAAAGTGTGGGATGCCAACATCATTCTTGATGACGGCGGCGATTTAACTGAAATGGTTCACAACAAATTCCCACAAATGCTGGCCGCCATTAACGGTATTTCTGAAGAGACCACCACAGGTGTTCACCGTTTATTAGAAATGATGGAAAAAGGCGAACTTAAAGTTCCAGCCATCAACGTAAACGATGCGGTGACTAAATCTAAAAATGATAACAAGTACGGCTGTCGTCATTCTTTGAACGATGCCATCAAGCGTGGTACTGACCATTTGCTAGCCGGTAAAAAAGCATTGGTTATTGGTTACGGCGATGTGGGTAAAGGTTCTGCCCAGTCTCTTAATCAGGAAGGCATGATTGTTCGCGTAACTGAAATTGACCCAATATGTGCTATGCAAGCCTGCATGGACGGCTTTGAAGTGGTTTCACCTTTCATCGATGGCATCAACACCGGGTCTATTGATTGCATTAACACTGAATTGCTGTCTAAAACTGACTTGATCGTTACCACAACAGGTAACGCTAACGTATGTGATAAAAACATGCTGCAAGCGCTTAAGTCTCGCGCTGTAGTTTGTAATATCGGTCACTTCGATAATGAAATTGACACAGCATATATGCGTGAAAACTGGGAGTGGCAAGAAATTAAGCCACAGGTTCACAAAATTGTGCGTGATGCTAGCACCAATGATCACCTGATTCTTCTTTCTGAAGGTCGATTGGTTAACCTAGGTAATGCCACTGGCCACCCAAGCCGTATTATGGATGGCTCTTTTGCTAACCAAGTTTTAGCACAAATGTATTTATGGGATGCCAAGTTCGCAGATCTTTCAGAGAGCGAAAAAGCTGAAAATATTTACGTTAAAGTATTGCCTAAGAAGCTTGATGAAGAAGTAGCCGCCGACATGGTAGCGGGTTTTGGTGGTGTCTTAACCCAACTAACCCAAGAGCAAGCCGATTACATCAATGTACCGGTTGAAGGTCCTTACAAGCCTGAGTCTTACAAGTACTAAGACTTTGACTGAAAAGCTTAAGCAGGAGAATACCTGCCTAAGCTTTCAGCTATTTGTTGAATTCCCAAACTGAAGTACTAAAATGGTGCTCAGTTAATATATTAATCGAGGTCCCAAATGGACAACTTCCGTTTAAGTTTTGAATTCTTCCCCACCAAAACGGAAGAAGGCACCAAAAAGCTTTATAACACCCGTGACAAGCTAGCCGAGTTAAACCCCGATTTCTTTTCGGTAACCTATGGTGCCGGTGGTTCTACCCGCAATAACACCATAGACATCGTTAACGGCTTAAACCAAAAAGGCATTTCAACTGCCCCACACCTATCGTGTGTTGGTGAAAGTCGCGACAACATTAAAGAATTATTAAACCACTATGCACAAAATGACGTTGACCGTATTGTGGCATTACGTGGCGACTTACCTTCAGGTATGGCCACCAGTTCGGGTGAATTAAAATACGCCAACGAATTGGTTGAGCTAATTAAAAAGGAACACGGCGACCGCTTTCATTTAGAAGTAGCTGCGTATCCTGAAATGCACCCTCAGGCCAATAACTATGAAGATGATTTATTAAACTTCAAACGTAAAGTTGATGCTGGTGCTGACAGTGCCATTACACAATATTTTTTCAATATTGATAGCTACCTATACTTTGTTGACCGTTGTTTAGACATGGGCATTGAAACCCCTATCGTGCCGGGCATCATGCCTATTACCAATTACACAAAGCTTGCACGCTTCTCTGATGCATGTGGTGCTGAGATCCCTCGTTGGATTCGTAAGCAGTTAGAAGCTTATGGTGATGACAATGAAAGCATCATGAAATTTGGTGAAGAAGTGATGACGCTAATGTGTGAAGACTTAGTAGAAAATGGCGTACCAGGCTTGCACTTTTACACGTTGAACCAAGCTGATCCTTGCCTTAATATTTGGAAAAACCTTAACCTTTGGTAAGACTAATGGCAGGTGCGAGCACGCATCTGCCACTCTCCTTCTTGTTATAAAATTCAATTTTCAGAGAAGCTCAATGCGCCAGCCTGTTCGTGTTGAATTAAAAGCCCATAAAAAATACTATTGGTGTGAATGTGGTCGCAGTAAGCAGCAGCCTTTCTGCGATGGCAGCCATAAAGGCACGCCATACCAGCCTAAAGAGTTCGCTGTAGATAAAGACGAGACCAAGTTTTTATGTGCCTGCAAAGATACCCACAAAGCTCCATTCTGTGATGGCTCTCATTCTCGATAGTGAATTAAGTAATTAGCTTATGCGTATACCAAGAATATTCACCCCTCAATCTTTAATTGAATTGTCCAGCATCGAACTAGACGAAGCGGCAGCTAATCATGTTTCACGAGTGCTTCGTATGGGCGCGGGCCGAAAATTATTTCTTTTTAATGGCCAAGAGCAGTGTCACTTTGAAGGTGAAATTTTAAGTGCTCAGCGTAAAAACGTTAGCGTTAAAATAACCAAACGTATTCCCACCGCTTTAGAGTCACCACTGCATATTCATTTAGGCCAGGCTATCTCGAAAGGAGATCGCATGGAATTTACCATTCAAAAATCGGTAGAGCTGGGCGTAAATGAAATAACACCACTGTGGACTAAACATGTGGACGTAAAGCTGAACCCTGAACGCCTAGAGAAAAAACTAAACCAATGGCAGCAGATTGCTATCGCCGCCTGTGAGCAAAGTGGCCGTGACATTGTTCCCATTATTCATGCGCCACAAGAGTTAACCTCGTGGCTGAACACGATTAAAGCACAAGAGAAGTGGGTGCTAGACCCAAGAGGGTTAAAACAAGAATCGCTACATGCAGCAATTGAATCGGCATGTTTATTAATTGGGCCCGAGGGAGGCTTAAGCGAGGAGGAAGTGCAACTGGCTTGTGACTGTAAGTTTAACGCGAAGTTAATAGGGCCAAGAGTACTGAGAACAGAAACAGCTGCATTAACAGCCATTAGTTTATTACAAAGCCAATGGGGGGATTTTTAATTACCCCATTGGCTTTATAGTATTAATTTACTGCCAATTAATACTCAGTAGTTCTTCTTCAATTACATCAAGATCGGGCACGATAGCGTGACCCGTTTCAAGCGTCACCGCCATTTTTTGACCTTTAATAAGGCTGGTATTTAGATTTTCTTGAATGGCTGGTTTTTCTAGTTTCACCAAACTTGGAATACCCTGTACTACCATGCCAAAGAACCTTAATACGCCTTTGTCTCCGTTTGGCGCATTAATCACTGCAATACGAATTTCCTGACTCATTACCCCGGACTTCTGTCCGCAATAGCCTTCATAAGAGATAATAGGAATTAAAGTCCCTCGCCACTCTATTTTTCCTAACACCCATTCAGGTAAATTTTCACCATCAATGGGTTTTTGAAAAGCGATGATTTCAGCCACTGTAACGTTAGGCAGAATTAAGCGGCTACCTTGTACTGGAATGACCAAGCAAGGCAGAACATCGGTTTGTTCATTGGTATTGGCTATTTGTTGCATGATGGCCTCCTACTTATTATTTATTAACAGCTTAATTGCTGTGTATTCATTTCTTTGGTTTGAATATATTTCACCAGGTGCTTGGCCATTTCTTGAGGCGATGCGGTGAAATTTACCGCTCCTGTTTTACGACAGGAGTCAGGCATGGCAGAACTTGCACAGGTTTCCGAGCTTTGTGCCCAAATTTGCAAATCATCTATGTTGGATGCTTGCTTTAAGCTTTGCAGTGCCTCGGCACCATCATTACCCATTCCACTGAATATAATTGAACCTGATCCAGGAAAACCTTTTTGAACATTTAAAATTAGTTGATCAACCGATGGGCCATAAGGGCCGGGCCAAGCATTATCCAACACTTTTACAAAGCCAGATTCAAATTGCACTTCGTGATCCGCTGGCACAATCAATACTTCGCCATTGCGTAATTCCATACCTTGCTCGGCCACTGATAAGTTAAATTGAGCATGTCGCGCTAACACTTGGGCTAATACCGGTACAAACTGCGCATCAATATGCTGGCCGTATACAAAGGCTACCGGTAAACCCTTAGGCAATGCGTCTAAGAATTCTTTAACCGCTTCAGGCCCTCCCAGAGAGCTACCTAAGGTAAAGACGTACTTAGCCTTACTGCCAGTATCAGCAGATACATTGTCTGGCAAAGAATATTTTTCAGATACAGCAGGAGCTTGTTCAATAAGACTGAGACTGGCTTGGGTGTTGTTAGCTTGAATAATATCAACACTGAGCATTTGCTTTAATTTAGCATACAAACGCTTTTCCCATTTAGGGTAGTCAGCTGCCTGTTTACTAGGAGCCGCTTCAAACCCCAGAAGCACGGGTTGCTCGATATCACAAAAGCTATCAAGCAGACTGTCGTCATCACGAAGGTCGACCAGCCAAGCTGACACTTGCTGATCCATGCCCTTTTCATGAAGCGATTGTGGGCTTAAACACACTACCTCACAGCCAAAGTCTTCCATGGCGCTTCGTAATCTATGCTGTTGCAAAGAATCCTCAGCCACCACTGCTAACTTCAATGTAGTGGTTTCAGTCACTACCTGAGCCAACTATTTTATCAATGGCTGCCAGTAATTTTTCTTCTTGGAAAGGTTTACCCATGTAATCTGTAACCCCTATGGCCATGGCTCTTTGCTTATGTTTATCCCCGGTTCGCGAGGTAATCATAATAATAGGCACATCTTTTAGTTTTGAATCGTGACGCATTTGCGTGGCCACTTCAAAACCATCCATTCGCGGCATTTCAATATCTAAAAGCATCACATCTGGGCGGTAATCTTGCAAAATTTCCATGGCATCCACACCATCTTTAGCGGTGCGAACTTCAATGCCATTTCGCTCGAGTAAACGAGTAGTAACCTTACGTACCGTTACCGAGTCATCCACTACCAAAATAGAAGTTACTTTGTCTTCAACAACTGCTTGTTGAATTTGAACTTCTTCTTGATGCACAAGTGCAGCATGCTGTTGATATTCTAAACTGTGGATATGACGCATCATATTCGGTAAATCTAGAATGATTACGACACTACCATCCCCAAGAATAGTACCGCCAGACACACCTACCACTGAGCTAAATTGTGGCCCAAGAGTTTTTACTACAATTTCTCGAGAGCCCATAAGAGCATCCACTTGAATCGCAGCAGGTTGAGAACCACGAACTAGCACAACGGGCAATGCCACATCATCGTCGGCTAATTTTGGTTGGTTTTCATGTCGTAAAAGCTGCCCCAAGTATTTAATTGGGTAATCTCGTCCAGCGTACTGATAAACCGGATTTTCTTGCTGGTATAGCTCTCTTAGACTTGCAGAGCTTACTCGTACAATACCTTCGATACTGTTAAGCGGAATAGCAAATAGCGCTTCACCCACTTTAGACATCAAGGCTCGGTTAACCGACACGGTAAACGGTAAGCGAATGGTAAATTCAGTGCCCACTTGGGCTTCTGAACTGATAATAATGTTACCACCCACCTGCTTGATTTCGCTGTTAACAACATCCATGCCCACACCGCGACCAGATATTTGCGTTACTTTTTCAGCGGTACTAAAACCAGCTTGTAATATAAATTGCAGTGCATCTTGATCCGTAATGTCGGCAGCTGGCGATAACAACCCTCTATCAATTGCCTTTTTACGTACGGCATCAAGGTTAATACCAGCACCATCATCGGCGAGCTTCAATACCACGTCACCGCCATCTCGGAATAAGCTCAGAGTAATACTGCCCACTTCGGGTTTGCCGATCTCTTGGCGCTTTTGAGTTGACTCTAAACCGTGATCCACCGCGTTTCTTAACATGTGTTCAAGTGGTGAAATAAGGCGCTCTAGAACGCTTCTATCCATTTCACCTTCGGCATTATTAACCTGTAATTCAACTTGCTTACCAAGGTCTTGGCTAATTTGACGAACGATACGACGCAACCTAGGCACCAAGCGGCTAAACGGTACCATGCGGGTTTTCATCAAACCTTCTTGAAGCTCTGTATTCACTCGCGATTGTTGCAGTAGCAAGGTTTCAGCATCGCGAGTTTTATCTAACAGCGTGCCTTTTAGATCCATCAAATCCGACGCCGACTCCACCAAGGAACGAGACAACTGTTGAAGTTGGCTATAGCGGTCCATTTCTAGAGGATCGAAATCTTCGTAGTTTGGCCCTTGGCGCTCTTGGCGGAATAAAACCTGTGCTTCGGTTTCAATATCTAGTCGACGCAACTGATCTTTAAGTCGATCAAGCGTGGCATCCATTTCTTCAAGAGTGAATGAGAAGTCAGTAACTTGATTTTCTAAACGACCACGTGAAATTGATGTTTCACCGGCTAAGTTTACCAAGCCATCAAGCAGGTCAGCTGAGACCTTAATCATTTCTTGAGGTTGATTGCGTTTAGGCGCTTCTTCTTTTGCGACAGCTGGCTTTAATGCTTCAGCTGCTGCTCGTAGAGGCACAACATTGCTTGCTGGTACTGTCTCGGGCAATGATTCGTTAGCGGCTTTTTGCTCTGAACTAGCTGGTGCTTCTGCTTCAGTCTCGTCTGCTTTGCCTTCTTCTGTCACAAGAACAGGTTGTATAGGCGTAGCAGATGGACCTGACGCAATGGCTCCTTGGCCACCTTCTTTTAACCACACATGTACGTTATCAATACGGCCCGCAATTAAATCGTACTGCTGATGCAGTGATTGGAATAAACCATCATCTGCCATTTCGTTATTAATTAGACGGCGTTGCAGTTCGCTTTCCATATTATGAGAAAGGTCACCAATTTCAGTTAAGCCAGCCATAAATGCACCACCTTTTAAGGTATGCAATACACGCTGAATGGCTTCGTTATGCTGAGCGTTTTCTGGTTCAGCTTGCCAATTTAGTATGCAACTGTCTAAATCTTCCATGAGCTCTTCGGCTTCATCCATGAAGATTTCAGCCACTTCAGCGTCGGCTTCATTTGCCATATCAGCAACAGAAACGCTTTCAGGTTGATCAAGTGATACTTCATTTGAAGTGTCAGTATCTTCATCAAGAAGCAATTGTTCATCAGACTCAGGTAGCTCTAAAGACTCACCGGCTATAAATAGTTGAATAGCGGTTATCAGTTCAGGTGCAGCTTTAGTTCCCTGGCCTTCTTTTAAGCTCTGTACCATAGACGCTAGCCGGTCATGGCACAGTAAAGATAAGTCAAATAACTCATCACTTGTGGCAAGACGGCCCTGACTTAATCCATCGTAGACATGTTCTAGCTCATGAATTAAATCACCAATTGAATTAATCTCAGCCATTCGTGCACCACCCTTAAAGGTATGCAGGTCACGCTGTAATTCTGCTACTTGCAGTAGATTTTCTTTATCTTTTTTCCATTCACCTAAAGATTCGTTAATGGAGCTAATAAGCTCTTGAGCTTCTTCAAGGAAAATTCCCAATAGTTCAGAATCAATATCAGGTTGCACTGAAAGATCTTCATCTAGCTCAATATCAGGAAGATTTAACTCTACTGTTTCGTCTTCTAGGTCTTCTTCTAAACTTTCTAACTCATCTATGGGGTTTTCTATTGGCTCGATTGCTTCACTATCAAGTGTGTTCACTTCTACCGTCTCTGGGTCAGTGACATCTAGCTCAATAGCATCAGCTAGGAGGTCTATTGCTTCAAAATCAAGCTCTACACCCTCATCGATACCCTCTGATTGAAGTTCAGATTCGAAAGCATCTAATTCAATCATATCGGAAAGCGGGTCGGCGGCTTCTGAATCAAACGCATCCAACTCAAGAATTTCCTCAGAGACTTCAGGTAAGGCACTTTCTAGTTCAGAATCAAATACATCTAAATCTAGGGTGTCTGTTGCGATCTCTTGAGAATCATTTAATTCCAAGTCTTCTTTAGGAGACTCAAGCCCCACCAAATCTAGACTCTCATCTAGGTCAGGCGTTTGTATTTGAATCTCTTCGAAATTATCAAGTTCTAGGTCATCAACAGGTAACTCTAAAGAGCCCACCTCAGATAAATTAATTTCTTCAATTTCATTTTCAAAAGCGTCTAGTTCTAAAGACTCTTCTTGTAAAGTAAACTCATCTGAACCCGACTCATTTTCTGGCTCTTCATTGAGGTCAAGTTCGATAATATCTAAATCGATACTACTACCAGCATCGGATTCAGTAGATGGATAGCCTTCGCGCATGAGCTGAGAGATAAGCGAGCTTGCATGATCGATAGTTTGACTGGCCGCCACCATATCCATCATGTTTAACAAGCCTTCATGGCCATCCTCAATAACATTAATAAATTCGTTATTTGAAGATAAGTTTTCATTAATAATGTTCTGATAAGCATTTTGTAATGCTTGGCATAATGCTACCACCGGCAGCAAATCGGCCATTTGCGCGCCCTTCTCTAGGGTTTGCACTTCGTTAATAATGGAATGAATTAAGGCTATATCTTCTGGATCTTTTTGCCAGTGCTCAAAAATACTTTCAACATCTAATAAAATATCCATGCCTTCAGATAAGAAGACCGTCAATACCTGAGGATCAACATTATTGTTGCCACTGGTACCCAGGCGTTGATGAAAATCATCAATTAACTGTTTCGAAAGACGTTCAATATCTGCTGTTAGATCTTCACTGCCAGAAATTTTCGCAAACGGTGTGGAATCTAACTGATTAAATCCTTCGTCGACTAAATCTTTACCGCGAATGAATAGATGTACAATTTCTGCAGAAGTTTCAATGTGATAAGCACACAAAACTTTCGAGAAGTTCTCTAAAATGGCAGCAATTTCAGCGATGGGCTCAATATGAGCCATATGAGCACTACCTTTGAGGGTATGCAAAGCGCGCTGCAAGTTATCTGAAATGGGAGTTTGATAATCACTTTGCTGAGAATCTTCAATAAACGCTTCAAGGACGCTGAGATGAGATTCAATTTCTGAACTGAATACTGCCAGCAAGGCAGGATCCAAAGTGACATCTGCTTCTGCTTCTGCTTCTAACGAAGAATCCGATGAATTCTGAGTGCTCTCAAGCTTACCGTCACTCCAAACAGGCACCTCTTTGCCATCAACAATAGCATTTGCATAATCTTGAATAGCTGCAATATCAACTTCGCATGGTTGGCGGGTTTCAAATGCTTTAATCAAAGCTGGAATACATTCCACCATATGATCAACAATATCTAAAAATGCTTGATTTAGATCGATTGTGTGATCAATAAGGCGATTAAACATATTCTCAATCGCCCAGGCAGTTTCACCAATTTCCTGAGCGCCCACCATGCGACCACTGCCTTTAAGGGTATGAAATGCCCGTCGGGTAGTCGTTAATGCATCTGAATCTTGAGTATTTTCTTTATATACGGGCCAATATTCTTCAATTGTTTCTAATACTTCTTGAGCTTCCTCTAGAAATATTTCAATAATCTCATCATCAATTAGATCATCGTCATCTTCCAGCTCAAGCGCTGGTGAAGAAGATAATGACTGATCCAATGGCTCTTCAATATCTAATGCATTATCTAAAGCATCGGATGCGACTGATTCATCAATATCTTGGTCAGCAATACTACCTAATTCGGCAATTGATTCACTTAGATCATTATTCAGTTTTTGTGCTGAAACTTGCTCTGCATTTTCTTCAACTGCTTCAACTGCTTCAACTGCTTCAACTGCTTCAACTGCTTCAACTGC
>OJBI01000141.1_pt1 | contig 18350 bp, 13 predicted proteins | sample 1590541 | NCBI WGS metagenome assembly OJBI01 (sample SAMN05416871, study PRJEB24817) | seawater metagenome | isolation source: Sea water | place: Canada:Atlantic | collected 2013-11 | reverse complement strand
CGATTGTACCAACGTTTACGTGTGGTTTCGAACGTTCAAATTTTTCTTTAGCCATTTTTCAATTACCTTAAAGTTTATTAAAAGCCCGGCCAAAAGACCGAGCCAGACTTTCAAAAAGCCTTACTAAGATTCAATTATTTTGTCGGCAACAACCTTTGGTGCTTCGCTATATTGCTGAAACTCCATTGAGTATGATGCACGACCTTGAGTTGCACTACGTAAAGCCGTAGCATAACCAAACATTTCAGATAGTGGAACTGTTGCGTTCACTACCTTTGAACCAGCTGGACCTTCGTCCATGCCATCGATCATACCGCGGCGACGATTTAAATCGCCCACGACATCACCCATGTTTGCTTCTGGCGTAATCACCTCTACTTTCATCATCGGCTCTAGAATTACTGGTGATGCATCTAGCACACCTTGTCTGAAGCCCATTGAAGCAGCGACTTTAAACGCCATTTCGTTTGAGTCAACGTCATGAAAAGAGCCATCATAAAGAGTGACTTTAATGTCCAACAATGGATAACCAGCTAATACGCCACTTTCCATTTGCTCTCTACAGCCTTTTTCAACTGCTGGAATGTATTCTTTAGGAACAGCACCACCAACAATTTCGTCAACAAATTCAAAACCTTCACCTTCTGGTAACGGCTCTAACTTCAACCAAACATGACCAAATTGACCACGACCACCTGATTGACGAACAAATTTACCTTCCACTTCTACCGTTGAACGAATAGTTTCGCGATAAGCCACTTGAGGATTACCCACATTACATTCAACGCTAAATTCACGTTTCATGCGTTCAACTAAGATATCGAGGTGTAATTCCCCCATACCTGAAATGATGGTTTGACCCGACTCCTCATCAGAGACGACTCTAAACGACGGATCTTCTGCGGCCAATTTACCTAACGCAATACCCATTTTTTCTTGGGCTGCAACAGTTTTTGGCTCAACTGCAACGGAAATCACCGGTTCAGGAAATTCCATACGCTCAAGTGTAATAACATGATTTGCATCACATAATGTATCACCTGTAGTAACATCTTTTAAGCCTATAGCGGCAGCGATGTCACCCGCACGTACTTCTTTTATCTCCTGACGATCATTCGCATGCATTTGCACAATACGACCAAATCTTTCTTTTTTGTCCTTAACAGGATTGTATATACTGTCACCAGTTTTTACTACACCTGAATAAACGCGAAAGAAAGTTAACGTACCAACAAATGGGTCAGTTGCGATTTTAAATGCTAAAGCTGAAAATGGCGCTTTATCATCCGCTTCACGACTTCCCTCAGTTTCGTTTTTGTCATTGTTAATACCAGTTATCGCTTCAACTTCTGTTGGCGATGGTAAAAATTCAATGACAGCATCAAGTACTGCTTGTACACCTTTGTTCTTAAAGGCTGAACCACAAGAACATAGGACAATTTCATTGTTCAGTGTACGGGTACGTAGCGCAGATTTTATTTCTGCTTCGGATAACTCACCTTCTTCAAGGTATTTATCCATTAATTCTTCAGAGGCTTCTGCAGCTTCAGAAACAAGATTTTCATGCCATTCTTCAGCTTCATCTTGCATATCTGCCGGGATATCTTCATAAGTAAATGTCATGCCCTGGTCACTTTCGTTCCAGTTAATGGCCTTCATTTTTATTAAATCGATAACACCAGCAAAGTCATCTTCTGCACCAATTGCTAGATGAATTGGTACTGCATTAGCTTCTAGTCGAGATTTGAGTTGCTCAACAACCGTTAAAAAGTTGGCGCCTGTGCGGTCCATCTTATTAACAAAAACTAAGCGTGGTACAGAGTATTTCTCCATTTGACGCCAAACAGTTTCAGTTTGTGGTTGAACTCCTGAAGAACCACATAGTACTAATACAGCACCATCTAAGACACGTAATGAGCGTTCTACTTCAATAGTAAAATCTACGTGACCTGGGGTGTCAATTATATTGATACGATGGTCTTCAAATTGTGCTTCCATCCCTTTCCAAAAACAAGTCGTTGCAGCAGAGGTAATAGTAATACCACGCTCCTGTTCTTGCTCCATCCAATCCATAGTGGCTGCGCCATCATGAACTTCACCGATCTTATGTGAAAGACCAGTATAGAAAAGTACCCTTTCTGTTGTTGTCGTTTTACCGGCATCGACATGAGCACAAATACCAATGTTACGGTAACGCTCAATAGGGGTTATACGTGCCACAATTTCTTCCTCTTTCTGAGCTCATTTACTCAGATTATAAAACAGTTGTGGTTATCACTTTAGGACAATATTGGCCTTCGATGATAACCACGGCATACACTTACAACTAAAAAGTTAGCAGCTTTTGCTAACCCATAGCGCCTACCAACGGTAGTGAGCGAATGCTTTGTTAGCTTCAGCCATACGGTGAACGTCTTCACGTTTCTTAACCGCTGAACCTTTGCTGTCAGACGCATCTAGCATTTCGTTAGCTAGGCGCTGAGCCATTGATTTTTCACCACGTTTACGAGCTGCTTCAACTAACCAACGCATGGCTAGTGCATTACGACGCACTGGACGAACTTCAACTGGTACTTGGTACGTAGAACCACCAACACGACGAGACTTAACTTCCACTTGTGGACGAATGTTGTCTAATGCTGTTTCGAATAACTCAAGGTGAGTTTTTTCAGAGTTCTTTTCAGTCAAAATGTCTAATGCACCGTATACGATTTTTTCTGCAGTAGATTTTTTACCATCAACCATAAGGATGTTGATGAATTTTGCTAAAAGTTCGTTATGGAACTTAGGATCTGGCAATATCTTACGTTGCCCTACGACGCGTCTTCTTGGCATCTTAATTCTCCGTTATATTCAGGATAAACCCAAAATGTAATATGTTATTTGGCCTTACTTAACGTTTCTATTCATTAGCTGTATAGCTAAGAAAGGGAAACTTAAGATTTAGGTCGCTTAGCACCGTATTTAGAACGGCCTTGTCTTCTGTCGCTAACACCTGAACAGTCAAGCGCGCCACGAACGGTGTGGTAACGCACACCTGGTAAATCTTTAACACGACCACCACGAATCAAGATAACACTATGCTCTTGTAAGTTGTGACCTTCACCACCGATGTAAGAAGTAACTTCGAATCCGTTAGTTAAACGAACACGAGCTACTTTACGTAGTGCCGAGTTTGGTTTCTTTGGTGTAGTAGTATACACACGAGTACATACGCCACGACGTTGTGGACAAGCTTGTAACGCTGGAACGTTACTTTTTTGTACTTGCTTCACACGTGGTTTACGTACTAATTGGTTAATAGTTGCCATTAAATAGCTCCGATTAGTTAAATTTGTGTAAATTCCAATCAATGGGGAAATTTACACCCTTATAAACGTGAAAATCCGCGACTCTAAATTTCATACACAAGGGCACAAAATATAGGGTCGCGGAATTCTATAGGTCAAGCTTTAACCTGTCAAGCACATTGTGAACTTGGGCAGGTTAAAACCGATTTTTTGCTAATGTAAGCGTTACTCTTCGCCACCTAACATATCTGCATTTAATGCATCAGTTAGTGCTTGAGCAGCTTCATCAGCTGATACTGTTACTTCTTCCTCAGGAACAGCATTCTTGGCTTTTGCACGTTCTTGATGGTAAGCGTAACCCGTACCTGCCGGAATTAAGCGACCCACAATAACGTTTTCTTTCAAGCCACGTAACGTATCTTTCTTACCAGCAACGGCTGCTTCAGTAAGTACACGTGTTGTTTCTTGGAAAGATGCTGCCGAGATGAATGACTCAGTCGCTAATGATGCTTTGGTAATACCCATCATTTGCATTTCGTATTCAGCTGGTTGCTTACCTTCAGCTTCTAGTTCACGGTTAGCGATGTTAACTCGAGCAACTTCAAGGATTTCGCCTTTCAAGAACTCAGAATCACCAGCGTCTAAAATCTCACACTTGCGGATCATTTGACGAACGATAACTTCGATGTGCTTATCGTTAATTTTAACACCTTGTAAACGGTATACTTCTTGTACTTCGTTAACAATGTAGTTAGCAACTGGAGCAACACCACGTAGACGTAAGATATCGTGTGGAGATTCTGGACCGTCGGCAATAACTTCACCCTTCAGTACAGATTCACCTTCAAACACGTTTAATTGACGCATTTTAGGGATCATCTCTTCGTATACTTCACCACTTGGTTGAGTGATAAGTAAACGTACTTTACCTTTTGTTTCTTTACCGAAACCGATAATACCCGTTTTCTCAGCTAAAATAGCTGGTAGTTTAGGCTTACGTGCTTCAAATAAGTCAGCAACACGTGGTAAACCACCTGTAATATCACGAGTTTTTGAAGACTCTTGTGGAATACGTGCTAATGCATCACCAATGTTTACTTCGGCGCCATCTTCAAGGTTAACAATCGCGTTACCTGGTAAGAAGTATTGTGCTGGAATCTCAGTACCAGCTATCATCACGTCGTTACCTTTAGCATCAACTAGTTTAACCATAGGGCGCATTTCTTTACCCGCTGAGTTACGTTGACCAGCTTCTGTTACAACAATGCTTGATAAACCTGTTAGCTCATCAGTTTGACGAACCATAGTTACGCCATCAACAAGCTCAACAAATTGAACCTTACCAGCTACCTCAGTGATAATTGGATGCGTATGCGGATCCCAATTAGCAATGATATCGCCTGAAGTAATAGCTTCACCATCTTTCTTAGAAAGAATAGTACCGTATGGCACTTTATAACGCTCTTTCTCACGACCTAGTTCATCAATAACGGTTAGTTCTGATGAACGAGAGGTAATGACTAAGTGATCTTCAGAGTTCGTTACAAACTTCGCATTTTGCAGTTTAAGTGTACCAGTATTCTTAACTTGTACTGAGTTTTCAGCAGACGCTCGAGATGCAGCACCACCAATGTGGAACGTACGCATTGTAAGCTGTGTACCCGGCTCACCAATTGACTGTGCAGCTACAACACCAATTGCTTCACCTTGGTTGATCATATGACCACGTGCTAAGTCACGACCGTAACAATGAGCACAAATACCAAAGTCAGTTTCACAAGTAATGATTGAACGTACTTTGATCTGGTCTACTGAATTTTCTTCAATAACGTCACAAAGTGCTTCGTCGATTAGCGTATTACGTGGTAATAAAACAGTATCAGTATTTGGAATTAATACGTCTTCACATACAACACGACCTAGTACACGTTCACGTAATGGCTCAACAACATCACCACCTTCAATCAATGGTGTCATTAGTAGGCCGTCTTCAGTGCCACAATCATGTTCTGTAACAACCAAATCTTGCGCAACATCAACAAGACGACGGGTTAAGTAACCCGAGTTAGCTGTTTTCAATGCCGTATCGGCCAAACCTTTACGCGCACCGTGAGTTGATATGAAGTACTGTAATACGTTCAAACCTTCACGGAAGTTAGCTGTGATCGGAGTTTCAATGATTGAACCATCTGGTTTAGCCATCAAGCCACGCATACCCGCTAGCTGACGAATCTGAGCGGCACTACCACGAGCACCCGAGTCAGCCATCATAAAGATTGAGTTGAAAGAGTCTTGCTCTTCTGGCTCACCGTCACGATTGATAATCGTCTCTTTCGATAAGTTATCCATCATCGCTTTCGAAACTTTTTCGTTCGCTGATGACCAAATATCGATTACTTTGTTGTATTTTTCACCAGCAGTTACAAGACCTTGCTCGAACTGGCTTTGAATTTCTTTAACTTCTTCTTCTGAATCTTCGATGATAGTGTATTTCGCATCTGGAATTACCATATCGTCAATACCAACTGAAGCACCCGCGATCATCGCGTAGTGGAAACCTGTGTACATAATATGGTCAGCAAAGATTACAGTATCTTTAAGACCTAAATTACGGTACGCATGGTTAATCAGTTTTGAAATTGGTTTTTTACCTAACGGCTGGTCAATTAAGTCATAAGGTAAACCTTCAGGACAAACTTGCCATAAAATAGCACGACCAACAGTAGTATCACGTAAATTAGTATGAGCAACTAATTCACCTTCATCATTACGAATATGTTCAGTAATGCGAATTTTAACGCGAGCATGAAGTTCAGCAACACCGGTGCGGTATGCTTTTTCAGCTTCTTTAGTGTCGGTAAATACCATACCTTCACCTAAACCATTTACACGATCACGTGTTAGGTAATATAAACCTAATACAACATCCTGTGATGGTACGATGATTGGGTCACCATTCGCTGGTGAAAGTACGTTATTCGTTGACATCATCAACGTACGTGCTTCCATTTGTGCTTCGATTGTCAACGGTACGTGTACCGCCATTTGGTCACCATCGAAATCGGCGTTATATGCCGCACAAACTAACGGATGCAAGTGAATCGCTTTACCTTCAATTAGTACTGGCTCAAAAGCTTGGATACCTAATCTATGAAGTGTAGGTGCACGGTTAAGCATGACCGGATGTTCACGAATTACTTCGTCTAATACATCCCATACTTCGGCGCCTTCGCGTTCTACTAATTTCTTAGCCGCTTTAATTGTAGTCGCTAGACCACGTGCTTCTAATTTACCGTAGATAAATGGTTTGAATAACTCTAACGCCATTTTCTTCGGTAAACCACATTGGTGTAAACGCAATGTTGGACCAACGGTAATTACAGAACGACCAGAGTAATCAACACGCTTACCTAGTAAGTTCTGACGGAAACGACCTTGCTTACCTTTGATCATATCGGCAAGAGATTTAAGAGGACGCTTGTTAGAACCGGTAATTGCACGACCACGACGACCATTATCTAAAAGTGCATCAACAGATTCTTGTAACATACGTTTTTCGTTACGTACGATAATGTCTGGTGCAACTAAGTCTAGAAGACGTTTCAAACGGTTGTTACGGTTAATAACACGACGGTAAAGATCGTTAAGATCAGAAGTAGCGAAACGACCCCCATCTAGTGGTACTAATGGACGTAAATCTGGTGGTAAAATTGGTAAAACGTTCATGATCATCCACTCAGGCTTGTTACCTGATGCTGCGAATGCTTCCATTAATTTTAAACGTTTTGTAATTTTCTTGCGCTTAGTTTCACTACCAATCTCAGGTAATTCTTCACGCATTTGCGCTACTTCACCGTCAAGATCGATTTGTTGTAGTAAAGCTAGAACCGCTTCAGCACCCATAAGGGCGTCAAATTCATCACCGTGCTCTTCTAACGCATCAAGATATTCTTCTTCCGTTAGAATTTGGCTTTTCTCTAATGTCGTCATACCAGGCTCGGTAACAACATAAGATTCAAAATAAAGCACACGCTCAATATCACGTAACGTCATATCTAATAATAGACCTATACGAGATGGCAATGATTTTAAGAACCAAATATGAGCAACTGGGCTTGCTAATTCGATATGACCCATACGGTCACGACGAACTTTAGTTAATGTAACTTCAACGCCACATTTTTCACAAATTACACCACGGTGCTTAAGGCGTTTGTATTTGCCACAAAGACATTCGTAGTCTTTAACTGGACCAAAAATACGCGCACAGAACAAACCATCACGTTCTGGCTTAAAAGTACGATAGTTAATCGTCTCAGGTTTCTTTACTTCACCAAATGACCATGAACGAATCATGTCAGGTGAAGCTAGTCCGATGCGAATACCATCGAACTCTTCAGTTTGATTTTGTTGCTTAAGAAACTTAAGTAAATCTTTCACACTCTATCTCCTGTCGGAGTTAAATACCGGAAAGAGCAGCCATCTGCTCTTTCCCTGTACTGACTTTAAGTATTCACTCAAAGTCAGCAATGTAGCTTTAGGTAGCCTATTCCTGATCCAATTCGATGTTGATACCCAACGAGCGAATCTCTTTCAACAATACGTTGAATGACTCAGGAATACCTGGTTCCATTCTGTGATCACCGTCTACTAAGTTCTTGTACATCTTAGTACGACCGTTTACATCATCAGACTTAACAGTAAGCATTTCTTGTAGGGTATAAGCAGCACCGTATGCTTCTAATGCCCATACTTCCATCTCACCGAAACGCTGACCACCAAACTGAGCTTTACCACCTAATGGTTGTTGCGTTACAAGGCTGTATGAACCAGTTGAACGTGCATGCATCTTGTCATCAACTAAATGGTTTAGTTTTAACATGTACATGTAACCAACAGTTACTGGACGTTCAAACTCACGACCAGTACGGCCATCTGTAAGAGTAAACTGACCACTTTCTGGCATATCAGCTAGTTTGAATAAGTCTTTAATCTCACGCTCGCTTGCACCGTCAAATACCGGTGTAGCAATTGGAAGACCGGCACGTAAGTTACCTGCTAAACGCATAATCTCATCATCAGAGAATGAATCAATATCAACGTCTTGGCGCGATTCACCTAAGTTGTAAACTTCTTTTAAGAATTCACGTAATTTGTGAATTTCTTGTTGAGCTTGCAACATACGATTAATTTTTTCGCCAATACCACGAGCAGCCATACCTAAATGCGTTTCTAGGATCTGACCAATGTTCATACGTGATGGTACACCCAACGGGTTAAGTACAACATCAACCGGTACACCGTGCTCATCGTAAGGCATATCTTCAACAGGTACTACGTTTGAAATAACACCTTTGTTACCGTGACGACCAGCCATTTTATCACCTGGTTGAATACGGCGTTTAACAGCTAAGTAAACTTTAACAATTTTAAGAACACCTGGTGCTAAGTCATCACCTTGTGTGATCTTACGACGCTTAACTTCATACTTCTTATCGAAGTCAGCTTTAATTGCGTCATATTGTTCTGCAATTTGTTCAAGTTCAGACTGCTGACCTTCATCAGCTAGGTTCTGTACTAACCACTTGTCACGAGACATGCTGTTAAGATCAGACTCATTTAAACCAGACGCTAACAATAATTTCTTAGCACGAGCATAAATACCATCTTCTAAAATGCTGAACTCATCACCCAAGTCTTTCTTAACTTGTTTAAGCTGCATTTCTTCAATTTCTACTGCACGAGCATCTTTTTCAACACCGTCGCGAGTAAAGATTTGAACATCGATGATAGTACCTGATACGGAGTTAGGTACACGTAAAGAGCTGTCTTTAACGTCAGCTGCTTTTTCACCGAAGATGGCACGTAAAAGCTTTTCTTCTGGCGTAAGTTGCGTTTCACCTTTAGGCGTTACTTTACCTACTAAGATATCACCACCGTTAACTTCAGCACCAATGTAAACAACACCTGCTTCATCTAATTTAGATAATGCAGATTCACCAACATTTGGAATATCAGCAGTGATCTCTTCACTACCTAGCTTAGTATCACGAGCAATACAGCTTAATTCTTGAATATGAATAGTCGTGAAACGGTCTTCTTGAGCAACACGCTCAGATAACAACATTGAATCCTCAAAGTTGTAACCATTCCAAGGCATAAACGCGATACGCATATTTTGGCCAAGTGCCAATTCACCCATATCTGTAGACGGACCATCAGCTAAAACATCACCACGAACTACTGGCTCAGCCATACGACACAATGGACGTTGGTTGATACAAGTGTTTTGGTTAGAACGTGTGTATTTTGTTAAGTTGTAAATATCAATACCAGCTTCACCAGCTACCATTTCATTTTCATTAACTTTAACAACGATACGAGACGCATCTACGTAATCAACAACACCACCACGTTTAGCAACAACCGTTACACCAGAGTCAACCGCTACGATTTTCTCCATACCGGTACCAACTAGTGGCTTATCCACTTTCAGTGTTGGTACAGCTTGACGTTGCATGTTCGAGCCCATCAAGGCACGGTTAGCATCATCATGCTCAAGGAATGGAATCAGTGATGCAGCAACAGAAACGATTTGTTGTGGCGAAACATCCATATACTGAACTTGTTCAGCAGACATTAAAGTAAATTCGTTTTTGTGACGACAAGGTACTAAGCCATCAACTAATTTACGATCAGCATCAACATCAGCCGTTGTCTGTGCGATTACAAAGTTGCCTTCTTCGATTGCAGAAAGGTAATCAACTTCGTCAGTGACATAACCGTCAACAATTTTACGATAAGGTGTTTCTAAGAAGCCGTAATCGTTAGTGCGTGCGTAACATGAAAGCGAGTTGATCAAACCAATGTTTGGACCTTCTGGCGTTTCGATTGGACAAACACGACCATAATGAGTTGGATGTACATCACGTACTTCGAAACCAGCACGTTCACGTGTTAAACCACCCGGACCTAAAGCAGAAATACGACGCTTATGCGTTACTTCTGATAACGGGTTGTTTTGGTCCATAAATTGTGACAATTGTGAAGAACCAAAGAACTCTTTAACGGCAGCTGAAATTGGCTTAGCGTTAATTAAGTCTTGCGGCATAATCGCATCTAAGTCACCAAGACTCAAACGTTCACGAACAGCACGCTCAACACGAACTAAACCAACACGGAATTGGTTTTCTGCCATTTCACCTACAGAACGAATACGACGGTTACCTAAGTGATCGATATCATCAACTTCACCTTTACCGTCACGAATGGCGATAAGGGTTTTCATTACTGAGATAATGTCATCGTTAGATAGGATACCATTGCCAACTGAGTCAGCATTACCAACACGGCGGTTGAACTTCATACGACCAACAGTTGATAGGTCATAACGTTCAAGAGAGAAAAACAAGTTATTAAATAACGTGTCTGCCGCATCTTTTGTTGGTGGCTCGCCTGGGCGCATCATACGGTAAATTTCAACTAACGCTTCTAAGCGGTTAGTTGAGCTATCTACACGTAACGTGTCAGACATGTATGAACCAACATCAAATTCGTTCATATATAAAGTAGAAAGTACTTTATGGCCTGCTTGGCTTAACTCAGCTAATAATTCTAAGGTGATTTCAGCATTTGCATCAGCAATTACTTCACCCGTAGACTCATCAATGTATGCTTTAGAAAGTACTTTACCAACAATGTATTCTGCTGGTACTTCTAAAGTATCAATTTTTTCTTTTGATAAAGTACGAATGTGGCGAGCAGTAATTCGACGACCTTGTTCAACAAGTACATCACCGTTTGGTAATTTAACGTCAAATGTTGCAGTTTCACCACGTAAGCGTTCTGGAATTAAATCCATTACAAGCTTATCGCCTTTAATTTCGAAATTAGTTGTATCGTAGAAAATCGCTAAAATTTCTTCTGTCGAGTATTCCAAGGCACGTAAAATGATCGATGCAGGCAATTTACGACGACGGTCAATACGTACGAATAAATTATCTTTTGGATCAAATTCAAAATCCAACCAAGAACCACGGTAAGGAATAACGCGTGCGTTATATAACACTTTACCTGAAGAGTGTGTTTTACCTTTATCGTGATCGAAAAACACACCAGGAGAACGATGTAATTGAGAAACAATAACACGCTCTGTACCATTAATGACAAATGTACCATTGTCAGTCATTAATGGGATTTCACCCATGTATACTTCTTGTTCTTTGATATCTTTAACTGTACCGGCAGCTGCTTCTTTATCATAAACAACTAAACGTAATTTAACGCGCAATGGTGCAGAATAAGTTACACCGCGAATTTGACATTCTTTAACGTCAAATAACGGCTCGCCCAAGCGGTAACTAACAAATTGTAATTCTGAACTACCAGAATAGGCTTTAATTGGGAAAATAGAACGAAACGCAGCCTCTAGGCCTGTTTCACCTGTTGGATCAATATCAATAAACTTACGGAAAGATTCGAGTTGGATTGATAACAAGAATGGATAATCCATTACTTGCGCACTTTTACCAAAGTCCTTACGAATACGTTTCTTTTCAGAGTAAGAGTAAACCATGGGGTTCCTCAGCTTGCTGGTTATGGCCGAATCTGCCTTAAAATACCAATTGGATTTAAATAATGGCGCTAATTACCCGTTAAGTAATTGGCAATTATCTAATCCAATTGGTATCAGACAGGATATTGCAGTGATACTTTAAAATCTAAGCATCAAATAATGCACTGTTTTGGTTCAAAAAAAAACCACTTTCTTTAGCGCAAAAAGGCCGGTGACGTTTAAATCACCAGCCATTGCCTTTTCAGGCAAATAATCTGTTTAAAAACAGATTATTTGATCTCAACAGAAGCACCTGCTTCTTCAAGAGCTTTCTTAAGTTCTTCAGCTTCAGCTTTTTCAACACCTTCTTTAAGTGCTTTAGGAGCTGATTCAACTAAGTCTTTAGCTTCTTTTAAGCCAAGACCTGTAGCGCCACGAACTGCTTTGATTACTGCAACTTTCTTCTCACCGAAACCAGTTAAGATTACGTCGAATTCAGTTTGCTCTTCAGCAGCAGCACCAGCGTCACCGCCAGCAACAGCAACTGCAGCAGCTGCAGATACGCCGAACTTCTCTTCCATTGCTTCGATTAGTTCAACTACGTCCATTACTGACATGTCAGCAATAGCATTTAGGATATCGTCTTTAGAAATAGACATTTTAAATTTCCTGTTTTAAGTAACAGTCTCTATGACTGTTATAAATAACTATAAATACAAAAAGTGCGAATTGTGCTCTTATTAGTAAGAGGTAAACAATTATTAAGCAGCTTCTTGCTCTTTCTGATCGCGTACTGCAGCAATCGTGCGGCAAAGTTTGCCAGCAGATGCTTCTTTCATAGCGCTCATTAAACGTGCAATTGCTTCGTCGTAAGTTGGTAGCTTAGCTAACATGTTTACGTCTACTGCATTACCTTCAAATGCTGCTGCTTTTACTTCAAATTCTTCGTTAGTTTTAGCGAAGTCAGTGAATAAACGTGCTGCGGCACCTGGATGCTCGTTTGAAAATGCAATTAGTGATGGACCAACTAATGTGTCAGAAACACACTCAAAGTCAGAACCTTGTAATGCACGACGTGCTAATGTGTTACGGATAACTTTCATCCATACACCATTTTCACGAGCTTGCTTACGTAATACAGTAATTGCTTCAACTGTAACACCGCGTGAATCCGCGATTACAGCTGACTGAGCGCCTTTGGCAGCGTCTTGAACTTCAGCAACAATTGCTTTTTTGTCATCAAGATTGATAGCCATTGGCTTTACTCCTGGTTCACCGGCAATAAAAAACCGGTATTTACTATCCCTAAGTTAATTCACATTACCTTAGGCCGTTACGGCGAGGACCAGAATTAGGAAATACTGGGTAATCACCATCTACGTAGGAAAAATTAAGCTTTTTATGAAGAATCATATCGGCTCCTACGGTCTTTGACGGGGTTGTCTCAAGCAAATAAATGCTAATGAATAGACAACACCTACCAAAATTTAAGGGGCGAAATTATAGTCTACAATTTCGCCCTTGTAAAGTATCGAAAACCGATGCTTTACAGAAAATTAAAGTGTCAAGCTAGCTTGGTTTACCGAAACACCGGCACCCATAGTAGTTGATACAGAAATTTTCTTAATAAACTGACCTTTAGCGTTAGCTGGTTTTGCTTTCTTAAGCGCTTCCAATAATGCTTCAAGGTTTTGTTGCAATTTAGCATCTTCGAAATCAGCCTTACCGATAGTAGTATGGATGATACCGTTTTTGTCATTGCGGTAGCGGATTTGACCCGCTTTAGCATTGTTAACTGCTGTAGTAACGTCAGGAGTTACTGTGCCAACTTTAGGGTTAGGCATTAAACCTCGTGGGCCTAAGATTTGACCTAGTTGACCTACAACACGCATAGCGTCTGGAGTAGCAATTACAACGTCAAAGTCCATGTTACCGGCTTTAACTTGTTCTGCTAAATCTTCCATACCTACAACGTCAGCACCAGCTTCTTTAGCTTTCTCTGCGTTTGCGCCTTGTGTAAATACAGCAACACGAACATCACGACCAGTACCGTGTGGTAATACAGTCGCGCCACGTACGTTTTGATCTGATTTACGAGCATCAATGCCAAGGTTAACAGCAACGTCTACACTTTCACGAAAGTTAGCAGTAGCTAATTCTTTTAATAAAGAAATCGCTTCGTTGATGTCATATTCTTTTAATACGTCTACTTTTTCACGGATAAGACGAGCGCGTTTTGATAATTTAGCCATTGATTAGTCCTCTACCACTAAACCCATTGAACGAGCAGAACCCGCAATTGTACGCACTGCAGCTTCCATCGAGCCAGCAGTAAGATCTGGTTCTTTCATCTTAACGATTTCTTCAAGTTGTGCTGTAGTAACAGTACCAACTTTTTCAGTGTTAGGACGACCTGAACCGCTCTTGATACCAGCCGCTTTCTTAAGTAAGTAAGAAGCAGGTGGTGTTTTTGTATCAAATGTGAAAGAACGGTCAGCATATACTGTAATTACTACAGGAACTGGAGCGCCCTTTTCTAAAGAATCTGTTTTTGCGTTAAACGCTTTACAGAATTCCATGATGTTCACACCGTGTTGACCTAGTGCAGGACCAACTGGTGGTGACGGGTTTGCTGCACCAGCAGCAACTTGTAGCTTGATTAAAGCTGTGACTTTTTTAGCCATGGTTTTAATACCTTTAGTATGGGTTCAAACGCTAATATTAAAATCAGCTCCCCGTTAACAAAAATCGATTTTACCTCTAGCAAGATAAAATCGGCAGCGGATTATATATTATTCAGCAATTAAAACGCAAGACATAAGCTATATTTTGTTTAAAAAAACAACGTTAAGTTCATTTAATTTAGCAATCCATACAAACCAACAAAAAGAATCCAACTACCCAAAAAGAATTTCAACGGCTTTGCGCCTAGTGCCTGAGCGATAAATCTCGCTAAGAATGCACCAACTATTGCGCCAGGAATAGCAAACATCAAGATGTCAACATGAATTGCCGTACCTGACCAAAAGTAAGGCAAGCCAGCCCAAACCGTTAGGCAGGAAACAATAACCCCAGCGGCAACGGAAAACATGATAGAAAATCCCTTCAGCAATAAAACGACGGCGAGAATTTCACCAACACCAACCGATATCCATGCTGTTATGATGCCGCCTAAAAAACTACAAATCGCAACAATAGCCTGCTCACCTTGTTGCAACTTATGACGCTCATTTTTATATGTACACTGCTTCACCAAAACACAATGGCACAATACAACAACTCCAAAAATAGAGGAGAAAATATTAAAAATATTATCAACAGAAGTAGCTGCTTGAATTGGTGCGTATTGCACTAACCACAAACCTAATATAGAAAAAGGAACACTTACTTTCAGCACATGTGCCAATTGCGAAAGTGAATTTTGTCTGCGATAAAACCATAGCCAAGAGAGGCTTCCTACTGCCATACCACAACTTTGAATGGCAAAGCTGGTTGCAATAATCACATCACTTGGTAAGCCAAGTAATCGAAACGAAGGCACGAAGACAACACCACCACCGGCACCCGTAGCATTTGCCGTTATCGCGCCTAAGATACCCAGCACAAAAAAACCTGAATATTCACCAGACCAATCAAAAGATGCAATAGCAGCAATTATCATTACAACAGCAATTAAAGTGAATGTAACGAGTCTTGGCCACGATTTTACTATTTGCCAGCGATATTGCTGCATAATTTTTTTTGTCTCAAACGATTTGAACTTAAAATGAATGGCCAAGCATACTATGCCGGAGACTTTAGTAACAAATTTCAGACATAAAAAAACCAGAGTATCAACTCTGGTTTTTCAAAGGAAAATATTAACTAGCCTTTTTCTACTTGACCAAACTCTAGATCAACAGGTGTTGAACGACCAAAAATAAGGACAGATACTTTAATGCGATTTTTCTCGTAATCTAGCTCTTCAACCACACCATTAAAGTCAGCAAATGGACCATCGATAACACGTACAACCTCACCTGGTTCAAACAATGTTTTAGGTTTCGGCTTATCAGTATCTTCAAGGCGTTGTAATATACGATCAGCTTCTTTTTGCGTAATTGGCGCAGGGCGATCAGAAGTACCACCGATAAAGCCTAGTACACGTGGTACAGACTTAACCAAATGCCATGCTTCTTCATCCATCGCCATTTGTACTAATACATAGCCAGGGAAAAATTTACGGGCACTTTTACGTTTTTGGCCAGCACGCATTTCAATTACTTCTTCAGTTGGCACTAAAATTTCACCAAACTTGTCTTGCAAGCTGTGAATTTCAATATGCTCAGCTAATGTTTTTTGAACTCGACCTTCATAACCTGAAAATGCTTGTACAACATACCAACGCAATTTTGGTTTGCTTGTTTCTTCAAGCGACTCTGAGTTTGTGATTTCTTCAGTCATGATATTACCTTTAACCTACTTTTAAGCCAGTAATTAATCCTACTACCCAAAATAGAACAGAGTCCAATCCCCAAAGTAGTAAAGACATAATCAATGTGGCCACTAATACAATACCTGTCGTTTGAACCGCTTCTTGGCGTGTTGGCCAAACTACTTTACGAACTTCAGTGCGTGATTCTCTTGCAAATGCTACAGCATTACGACCTTTTACTGTTTGCATAGCAACAAGACCTGCAACAATAATAGTTGCTACTACCGCTAAGGCACGAACAAGTACTGACTGCTCAGCAAATAAGTAATTACCCACTACTGCGCCAGCTAAAAGCAGCACGATAACGCCCCACTTTAAGAAATCTAGTGAACCACTTGGTTCTTGTTCAGTACTTGCATTCATATCTACTACCTGTAATTACATGTCTAATCTAAGACTAAGCAACCTCGACGCTGTCGAGATTAAATTTTAAAGCACGAAGAAATTTAGATGTTCGCACTTTACTCAAAAATGGCAGGGGTAGAGAGATTCGAACTCCCAACCGTCGGTTTTGGAGACCGCTGTTCTACCAATTGGAACTATACCCCTTCAAATTGTACTTACACTTAACGAGTGGTTCTTAGTTGCTTGGGAATTAAGAGAGACTCTAGAAGTGAGGCGCTATTATACTAAGCAAAATATTTTACTCAAGGACTATTTGCTAGTTATCTTTTTTTCACACAATGTTGCGATAAAATTAGCATGGTTATCACGAATAGTATTTGAAATTAACCTCCATCTTGGATATTTTTAACTACATTGGCAACGTTTCAATTAATACTATGAATTTCCTAAAAGCACTTGAATTAAAACACTTTGGTAAACTAGATCATCAAGCCGTCTTAGATTTAGCTAAACAAAGCTCTGATTTTTCGAATCAATGGCTAGTTCACGCCATTAGAAGTGAATGCTCATTTGAAGAGCTGGCAACGGCAATAGCGGCTAACCTAAAGTGGCAAACACCAGCTTTATTTGTGCTGGCTGATTACTTAAATTCAATAAGTTTAGTTAACAAAAATAACACAGCAATTGATGAAATTAAAAAGTTAAGCGATTATACGACGAAAATTTTCTCAGATTTTTGTCAGGAAACGCAAATAAAGTTACTCAATAGATTTAGAGATTTTAGTAACTTAGAGTATGAAGGCACAGCGCTGGACGACTCTAAATACACCACTAATTTAATGGTTTCTAAAGCCCAAATAAATGACATACTCGAAACCTGTATACCTAATCTCAAAGACGTTTCATTATTTGGTGGTGAAGGAAATAATAGTAAAGACGAAAGCATCAGAAATAACGCCCACTTCCCTACACCGCTACCAAATACCTCTATGGCACTGGCCCTGCTAGAATATTCAATCGCTAAAGCAGCAAATGAACCAATAATTTTCGCCGAACCTCCAGTAATTTTAAGCTATAAAAGCGGACAGTATTATAAGTGGCATTATGATCATATATTTCCGCATACAAGAGAAATAGAAAGTCATATTGAACAGTTTGGGCAAAGAAACAAAACCGCAATCTTCTATTTTAACGAAGATTTTTCAGGTGGTGAAACAGAGTTTAAAGAACCATTCTTATCGGTTAAACCGGAAGTTGGTAAAGTACTTATTTTCAATAATACTAACGAACAAGGTAAAAGAGAAACCAGTAGCATTCATCGAGGTAATACCATTATCGAAGGTGAAAAGCTTATTATGACTCTGTGGTTTAGAAACAAACCTTTTTGGTTACGAAATGGGCTTTTATAAACTACTTTCTGGTTGTAGCTAATCATAAATAAGCAAAATAAGGCGCGCTCTTTAAGTATTAAAAATGGTAAGCCCCACTATTTAATTAGAGCTATAGCTAGAGACCAATTTAAAACATTAGGAGCGTAACTCGAAGCACTCCAGCGCTTACATTAACACCGAATTGAGTCACTTACCCAAAGCTCACTTCTATAATAATCATTTATATTACTTCGATAAATTTCAAAAACAAAAAAGGCCGCTTTCGCGACCTTTTCTATTCAGCTCTCGTGAGAACT
>OJBI01000132.1_pt1 | contig 19193 bp, 19 predicted proteins | sample 1590541 | NCBI WGS metagenome assembly OJBI01 (sample SAMN05416871, study PRJEB24817) | seawater metagenome | isolation source: Sea water | place: Canada:Atlantic | collected 2013-11 | reverse complement strand
CATAAGCACTATGCAAATAGCCATCGCCGCCTCCTTTACCTATAACAATAGTATGGTGATCGGCTAACTCTGAACCAAGATCTAATCGTAAAAATGCCACTGCAGGAGAGCCATCACCTATACATAAAGCATCAGTGGCAATCATGCCAAGATGGCGCATATACCAATTAACCGTTTCTTCAAAATTCAGCGCTCCCATCACACAGTGGCCCATTTTTAAAATAGGAGATGGCATAAGTGGAGTACGTTGACCTTTATTAATCCGTGGGCGATGGTTTAAAGTATTTGCTGGTAATACCTCCCGTCTAGTTTCGAGCATTTCCATTTTCTTAATACCGAAACACACTTCTATTTCCACGCCGTTAGGGTCTGTTAAACGCACCACTTCACCGCCACCAGGGCGATTTATTTTTTCAATTTTTTTATGGGTTTTTTTGGCTAGTGTTTCTAAATCCTTGCGTGATTTAGCGGAAAAACCAATCCCTTTGAATGCGCTTTTTTTAGCCTTACGCCCATAATAAAGATAGGGCTCATCACCGTAACCGCGCATGTATATTTCATTCGTGGTTTTTTCATGGGTTTTCATACCAAAATCTTGCAGAAAGCTCTCTTGTTTATCTAGATTTTTTACATCCCAAATTAGAAAAATTAGTTTCTCTGCTTTAATAAGACCTGCCACCCGTTCGATAGGAATAGAACCCGGTGGTGTTTGCGTATTAATGGTGAGCGCTTCGCTACCGGCATATTCTAAGTTCATGGTACTGCCCTCTTGGTTGGTTTTTTATTATTAAATTTTAGAAAAAATCAGTTTTTAAATACTTGGTAACTGTCTTTGGCCATCACTTTCGCCATTGAGGTATACCAGTCATATATATTTGAAGACGACTTAATGATGAAGCCAGGAATATTGATAAGCATCTCAAGACGGGTATACCAAGCGATATCGGCATAACGGATGCTCTCTCCACACAAAAATTCACTGTTTTCCAAAGCCTTTTCGAGCACCTGAAGTTTCTGCTCGATGCGCTGTAAGGCTGACTGTTCATCCACGGCGCTTAAAGGTGAGTGCTTTTGGTGCATCATATATTTATTGAAAAGAGGCTTAATTTCTTTATAGGTGCCCGCTTCTAGTGCCAGCCACATTCTATTTTGTGCACCGTGTAAACTGTCACTTCCCCACCAAAGCTGCTGGTGATCAAAACGTTCTATTAAGTATTCAGCTATGGCGCGAGAATCGTGAATAATCATGTCACCATGTTGAAGTACCGGAACTTCAGCTAGCGGATTTAGATTTTTAAACGTATTCGTTTTTTGCTCGCCATTTTTTAAATCTATCTCTTGATAGGTATAGGCGAGGCCCAAAAAACTCATTAATTTGACGATGCGCGCAGAATGAGGAGAAATCTCACTTCCCCATAAAGTTAATGCTTTAGCATTTTCTACAAACTGCGGTTTACTATTGGAGTGGAATTTAACAGGCAGCAATGCTTGCTTTGGCATGGGCAGTGTTCTAGGAGTAGCAACAGCCAATAATACTTGGTCTATTTTTTGAATCTTGCGCATGACACGCCCTAAGCCCCAAACAAAAAAATTATCCAATACACCGCGTTCACTTTTTTGTTTATTAAGAATGCCCCTTAATTTTGGCATTAATGGTGAGGTGGCCATTTTACGAAGCTTTTTGGCCTGCTCTGACATAGACGCTTCAAAGGAAGGTCTCTTTTCTAAGCGCTCGATCCACTTCAAAACATTTGGAAAACGACTTGGGGTAATTTCTAAGCCTAAATAGCTGAACATCACCACCCGAGGAAATACACTGATATCAGCGAGGGTAAACTGCTCTGCCACCAAATAGTGTTTGTTCATTAAGCCAGCCTCAACTGAGTCTAACCACTGCATTAATTTACGTTCTTGTTGCACTTCTTGCTGGGCCGTTAAAATTTGCATATTCCAAACACGATCTCCCCATGCCATATCCAACGGATCTCGGGTACAACGACCATTAATAAGTCTGGCCTCATCTAAGCTGCGCGTTATGTGCGTAATCGGCCCCATGACCCTTTGATATAACAGGGGCCTGAAGTCTTTGGACATGGTTTCTTCAGAACCAATCCACATGCGTACTTGAGCACGATCCTTAGCTGATTCGGGCAGTAACGGTGTTTGTGGGAATTGCTCGTCTAGGTATTCATTAATGGCACCAGAATCAAAAATGACCTGTGCACCATGGCTGAGGGTCGGTACGTAGCCGTTAGGATTAAGCGAGAGGTACTCTTCGCGGCGCTGCTCCATATTGGGCAAGTCCATTTCCACCGTATCGTAGTCGAGGCCTTTTTCTAACAAAGCAATGCGGCAGCGGCGAACACATGGCGATGCAGCTGAGTTATACAACACTAAGCCCTCCACATTAGTGGCACTTAGGGGGCTTTGATCATCTAAAAGTATTTTAGCCATGTGGACCGCTCCAAAATCATTAAATGCACTATAGTGTAAAATGTACAGGCAGTGCAATAATAATTTAAAGTGCACTCTCGCGTGACATTCTTAAAATATGCTAGAATGCCCGCTCTCGCTGGGATTGACGTAGGAAATAACATTTTGGGTGATGCAGAAGAAATGATTAAAATTGAGCCTAGTAAGCCCAATCGTATGGCCCGCCGTCGTCAGGAAACCCGTGCAAAGCTATTGGCCGCCACCCATGAGTTAATCGTGGAAAAGGGCATAGATAAAACCACCATGAGTGATATTACTGAGGCGGCAGACCTTGGAAGACGCACCTTTTATTATCACTTCACTAGCAAAGATGAGTGCATTTCCGCCACGGCAGTGGAAGTGTACCAACGCCATGCGCTGGCCGTTTTAACCATAGTCTCTCCTAATGATGACCCTGCATTGGTCATGGCCACAGCCACTCAATCGGTATTAAGTTCCATGCTGCGCGAACCCATTACCAAACGTTTGGCAGAACGCCCAAGGCTTTTGGGTGAAGCTTTAATGGGGGCCATAGGGCAGTTTGTGCACAGGGATTTACAAGCGGGAATTGATATTGGGCGTTTCACACCACCAGTGAGGCCTAATGTGTTAGACAGCATGATAATGTGGTCTTTGGTGGGGCTTATTGTTGAAGCCATAGAAGTGCAAACTGATTTAACCGCGGTTCTGCAAGAATATGCTCAAATGTTTTTAATGATATTGGGCATAGAAAACAGCGAGGCTAAACAAATTTCAATACAAGCCCTTGAGAACTTAAACAAATTACGTGACTAATTCATACTGTAAACGCTCAGCCCTACATGGTTGAGCGTTTATAATTTTAGGGCATCGAAATGAGCCTTACAAATTTCTAAAAACTTCTGCGCAGCAGGAGAGCGAGACCTGCCCACGAGTTCAATCACACTTAAATCATTGGTTAATGACAGTTGATTAATGCCTAACGTCACTAACTGTCCGTCATCAATATTTAATTCCAAACAAAGGGAACCCGTCCAAGCATCGGTTTTAAGCAGAATACTTTTAAGTATTAGGCTATCGCTGCATATAATTTTTGGCGTTAAGTTCACTTCACTGTTTAGCCGTTTAGCCAATTCTTTTAAAAAAGGATGGTCACTGGAAAGTTGACTGGCTGCCACTAAAGGATAAGCAAATAGCTTAGATAACGTTAGCTTTTGGCCCACCAGTGGGTGATCTTTACGCACCAATACCTGAACTGGAATCGGTTTAATTAATTCCATTTTAAGATCGGTATTGCCCGTAAAACTGCCTGCCCCTGATATTAGAAAATCCGCTTCTCGCTTCATTAATAATTCTTTGGCATCTTCTGGCATGGCTTCGGTAATGCGAATATCAATATTAGGATAGCGCTTAAAAAATTCAGGCAATGTCTCTCTTAACACTAAACCTTTAGTTCCTGGTCCCACAATGATATGCAGGTGCCCTTCTTCAATATTGCGGGCTAAATCAGCATCTCTTTCTATGTCTTTTACGGCCAATAAAACTTGCTCACTTTGCAATAATATTTTTTTGCAAAATTCGGTGGGCTCCATGCCAGTCTTGTGGCGTTCAAACAAGGCAATGCCTAGGGCTTCCTCAAGATTATGCAAGCTACGGGTGAGCGCCGAATGCGTTAAGTGAACCGCCTTAGCCGCGCCATGCAAAGTGCCATACTGGCAAATGGCTTGTAAGTGATTGAGCTGCTTTAGGGTGATCATGTGGTTCCTTAAAGTCACCAATAGCCAAGTATTAGTCAATATATATAAAACTAGCCCCTTGTTACTATGAATGTCAATACAGCACTACAGTGCAAATTAGCTTGACAGATCAGTGACACCCTCACTGAAAAAGTGTTCGCAACAGCCAAAACACTTCTGCAAAGGGAATTGAGTTGACGGATTAATACCCATTACGGATTTCCACCTATAAAGATACTGAGCATAAGCCAGTACAAATAATAAAAAAAACAGAGGGCAAGCATATGAAAAAAAATACACCCCATACGGCAATAGGTCGTAAGAAAATTTTAGCAGCGGCCATTCCATTAATCATGGCAGCCCAAGCACAAAGTTTTGAATTTTACACAAGCGGCATCGAAGGCAGCTTCGATTCTGAAATTTCCATGGGCTCGAGCTGGCGAGTGGAAAAGCAAGACGATAGCTTATTAACCCCAGGAAACTTTGAAGACGGTAACGCTAACTTTTCAGAAGGAGATGCGTTTTCACAGGTGTTTAAAGGCAGCCATGATTTACAAATGTCTTATCAAAACTTTGGCGGCTTTGTACGGGGAAAATACTGGTACGACACCGCGTTAAACGACAATAATGTAGATTATGGTCATACCCCAACGGCCACCATTGGCTCAGGCCCCACTGACCCGTTAAGTGTAAATCAAGCGGGAGAAAGCCGTTTAGATGATTCTGAATTTAACGAGTTATCTAAATTCTCTGGTGCTGAAATTCTCGATGCTTATGTTTATGGCGAATTCAATCTGCTAGGCATGCCATTAGACGTGCGCTTGGGTAAACAGGTAATCAGTTGGGGTGAAAGCACCTTTATCATGGGTGGCATCAATGCCATTAACCCCGTAGATGTTAACGGCTTCACTCGCCCAGGAGCACAAATAAAAGAAGTATTATTACCCGTTAACATGGTCTACTCCAATATAGGGCTAAGCGAAGACCTAAGCTTTGAAGCTTTCTACCAGCTTGAATACCAAGAGTCGGTATTACCCGGTTGCGGTACTTATTTCTCACCCAACGATTACGTTTCTGATGGCTGTAACTTGCTGGATTTATCAGCGCAAAATGCAAGCTTACAACGCAGTGAAAGTGCCAAGCCCGATTCTGATGGACAATTTGGTGTGTCTTTTCGTTATGTGTCTGAAGCTTTGAATGATACCGAGTTTGGATTGTATTTCATGAATATCCATAGCCGCACACCCACAGGTAATGGCATTAAAAGCTCTTTAACTTTTGAGCAACAAGTGGCTATTGGTGAGGCTGCTGGTACTGATTACATCATTAACAATGCAGCCAACCCATTTAGCCCAACCGCACAAGAATTGGCTACGGCCCAAGTGGTTGGACAACAAACGGCAGCGGGTGCGGTGGTCAATACCTCAAGTTATTTTGTGGCTTACCCTGAAGACATTCAAATTGCAGGGTTAAGCTTTGCCACGAACATTGGCAGCGTGGCCTTCTCTGGTGAAGTGAGTTACCAGCAGGATTTTCCTATTCAAGTGAACGCCACCCAATTAATAGTCGGCACGTTGGAAGGCAACACCAGCAGTCTTGCTGCGTTAGGTATGTCTTCGTCCATCATTGATGCTGAATTAAATTCGGTAGAGGCAGGTGGAGTTGTGCAGGGTCATCGTGAGTTTGATGTTTATCAAGCGCAATTCACCGCCATTCAATTCATTGACCGAATATTAGGAGCTGACCGCTTTACCTTAATTGCTGAAGCAGGCTACACCTATATTGATGGTTTTAAAGAAGGCAATGATGAAATTAAATTTGGGCGCTCTGGTATTTTTGATATTCCAGGTGACGACGGAGGCTTTATCACCCAGAGTGCTTGGGGGTATCGCACTCTTATAGAAGGGGAATATTCTGATGTATTTTCTGGTGTTAATTTAAAACCCAGCATCGCTTGGAATCACGATGTAGAGGGCTACTCCCCTCAAAACGGCAGTGGTTTTGGAGAAGGCGAGCAATCGGTAGATATCTCTTTAGATGCTGATTACTTATCTACTTATAAGGCCAGTATTTCATACACTCAATTTATGAGTGGTGATTACAACGAAATAAGTGACCGCGATTTTGCCTCCATTAGCGTTGGCATGCAGTTCTAAAACCTTCAGGGATTTAACTCCTACGCTTTATTATTTTTAATAAAAGCGTGGGGCACTTATTAAAACAGAGCAGCATTGCTGGTCTGGAAAAAATGGTAACATCATGAATATAAAAACCTTTACCACATCCGCCTTACTAATAATAATGAGCGGCACTCTACATGCAAAAGTTACAGACCATGTGGCCAATAAATTAGGTGACGAGCTTACCTTAATTGGCGCACAGTCGTCTGCTAATACAGACGGCAGTATTCCAGCTTATGCAGGGGGATTAACAGCCAATCCAAACATTGATCCGTTAAAAAACATTTATGCCCATGAAAAGCCTTTATTTACTATTACCGCTGACAATGTCGAGCAGTATAAAAATAATTTAAGCGATGGGCAGCTGGCACTTTTCAAGAAGTTTCCTGACACTTATAAAATGCCCATTTATCAAACCCACCGAACCGCCTCGCACCCAAAATCGGTTTACGAGAAGGCTAGAAAAAATGCCACTCAATCTGAATTAGTGGATGGCGGAAATGGTTTAAGCAACTTTGATGAAACCATTCCTTTTGCTATTCCACAAAATGGCCTTGAAGTGATTTGGAATCATGTGAGTCGTTTTCGCGGGCCCTCACTTGAAAAAAATGGTGCACAGGTAGCGGTGCAAAGAAACGGTGACTTTTTGCCCATTAAAACCCGTGGTTTACTATCGGCCCCGCATTATTTATCAGAAGGATATGATGCTCAAAAAGACGACAATATTTTGTTTTATTATATTCAAACGGTAAAAGCCCCAGCCCGTTATACAGGCAATGTTTTTCTAGTGCATGAAACCATTGACCAAGTAAACCAACCGCGTATGGCTTGGACTTACAACGCTGGCCAACGCCGAGTACGTCGCGCCCCACAAGTGGCTTATGACGCACCAGGGCAAGCTGCCGAAGGTTTACGGACCTCTGATCAACTTGATATGTTTAACGGTGCACCTGACCGCTATGACTGGAAACTAATGGGTAAACAGGAAGTTTATATTCCTTATAACTCTTATAAGTTAGCAGACCAAAACGTTAAATATAAAGACATTGTAGGCTCCGGCCACATTGACCAAGATTACACCCGTTATGAGTTGCATCGCGTTTGGAAAGTGGAAGCCACATTAAAAGAGGGTACTCGCCACATTTATAAAAAGCGTACCTATTACATAGATGAAGATAGCTGGCAGATTGCCCTGGCTGATCATTATGATAACCGTGATGAATTATGGCGTGTATCTGAAGGACATTCTTTACAGTTTACTAATGTGAATACACCATTTTATATTTCAACCACCAATTACGATTTATTATCAGGGCGTTATATTATTGAATTAGGCAATGAAGAAAGAGAGCCATTTAAATTCAGCACTGACATGAGCCGAAAAAAATTTACAACGTCCTCAATTCGCCGCCAAGGTAAACGTTAAGATTAGCGACATTAGTATCAAGCAAGACCCTTTACCCATTAGGCAGCCCGCCTAATGGGTATTTTTTTGTAATACAGTTTTATAAAATTGAAATATATAAACATGTAAAAATAAGATTATCTGTAGAACTTTGTTACATAGGTTGCACATAGCCTGATTCAGAAAACACTGGCCATAGATGCTTGATTTCATCACCCTCAAGTAAGGCAATATCTCCAAATTGTAAAAATACAAATTCACTTTGGGTGGGGCGCATAAATATCCAGTCGTCCTGTTTAAGTGATATGGATTTAGAGCCGTTATACATCTCCTGATTCGTAGAGCGACCGAACAAAGGGTTAACACTGATGCCCTTTGGCGATTCCGGTTCTGCTTTCCAGTAACCACCGTAAGTAAAAAATGTTTGTGCGCGATTAGGATCCCACATGGCCATGGCATCTCCTAAACCGTCTACGCCTGGAATATCGGTATGGTCAATGGATTTAATCACCGGGGTGGCGATATAAGAAGCCGGTACGTGGTCACTTAAGGTGTCTAAATCATAATGGGTTGGTTTAACTAAACATGTGCCAGCAGCAAGCTCGTTATGAGGAAAATCACCGCTGTCATAAGCTTGATAGGTAGGGCTTCCTGCACTATTTAGACATAAATGTTGAATGCTGCGCCCGAGAGTTCTTTCAGTTAGTGCAACATAGTGCTGATACACAGCCATTACTTTATCGCGATTACTGAGTAAACCACCGGGTACCGAACCAATGTGCGGCTCATAACCCATGAAACCAGAAAACGTTAGCCGCTCTGACTGCTCTATGAGGTGTAGCATATCTAACAAATCTGAATCTGAGTTCACGCCACCACGATGAAGGCCCACATCTAATTCAATATTGATATTCATGTTTTTCTGTAAGGTATTGGCCAGTTCAAGGTATTGCTTTAAACGTTGTGGGCTATCTATGAGCCACTGTAAGTCTTTTTCAGAATTAAACGACGTAGGAGAGTGTTTTTCATTTTCATAAAACGTTTGCGCCGCTGTCACTGGCATGGGTTTTCCCATCAACACATCGGACTGAGGAATTTCCTGAGCAATTAAACTTAAAAACGGCTGATGAAATACCATCAGTTTATTAGAGGCACTTTCCTGCATAACAAGCTTCACCAGCTCAATGGAAGGCAATGACTTCACCACAATGCGATAAGCAAAACGATTATCAATATGTTTTTTTAATACATTGATATTTTGTAGCAGTTTTTGCTTATCAACCACCAAGGTAGGTTTGGCTATTTTTTTATTATCTAACGCTTGGCTCAAGGCCACAAAATAGGGGCTATGATTTTCACCAATATCAGTGGGTTTAATGCCCCACGTGGCAGCGGTTGCACCTACGGCCAAACTGCCGATTAAAATCTTACGACGCCCTGGGCTAAACTGTTTGGCCATAATGGTGTTATCCGTTTTATTATATTTATCTTTTGGTAACTTTAATTAGTGGTTACAAAAATAGTAAGTCATTCAATTTTTATACTGCGAAAATACTCTTCAAATATGGGTTTAAAAATTTTCCCTGAGGATCGAGCGTTTGACGAACCTCTTTAAAGTCATCCCAATGTTTATAATGACCGGCTAATTCTTGGCCTGTCATGGTATTAATTTTCCCCCAGTGTGGGCGTCCACCATGTTTTTTAAATATTTTCTCAACGGCTTTAAACATAGGTTTATAGTCTTCATCAAAGTATCTATGAACGGCAATGGACATGGTCTCACGTTCAAAGAAAGGGCTTAACCAAATATCATCGCTTTTCACAAATCGCACTTCAAATGGAAAGAACACTTCAGGGAAGTCTCGTTCAACCACTTCACGTACTTCTCTGAAAGCCTGCAAACCATTTTCTCTGGGTAAATGATATTCCATTTCATTAAAACGCACGTTTCGCTCGGTGGCATAATTCTGCCAAGAGTTGGCAATGGTGACTTCGTCTTCAATGGTTTTCATATAGGTACCAATAGACAGTTCTCTAATGGTGGAAGACCAGCTTAAGGCATTGCGTAATGTTTTAAGGGTTTCCACCCCATCGTTTTGATCTGTTTTATCAGTGGAGGATTCCGCTTCGGTGGTGATATTTTGGGTATCTTGAAAACCCATTCCTGAAAAAGGAATATAATAAAACTCAAAATTGCGATTTTCATTAGCCAATGTATCGGCATTTTCTAAAATTTCTTCTATGGGTTTACAACTCAGTTGACGCTTCAAACGATAGCTAGGCTGGTTTTGCATACGCACTTGGGTGATCACACCCAGTGCGCCCAGGTTTACACGGGCAGCATTAAATATTTCTGGGTTATGGTTTCGATCACACTCGATCACTTCGCCATTGGCTGTCACTAATTGCAAACCTTCAACAAAACTAGGTAAACAACCAATGCCTGCTCCTGTTCCGTGTGTCGCTGTGCCCAATGCACCTGCTAAAGTTTGCTCGTCTATATCGGGCATATTAATAAGGGCCTGACCAGCTTGAGCTAATGGCCCACCGATATCACCTAAACGAGTGCCCGCTTGAATTAATGATGTGTGGTTAACTGAATCGTGAGACACCATACCGCTTAATCGGCTAATGGAAACAATGGTGTCGTCGGTGGGGACTAACGCGGTAAATGAATGCCCTGACCCAACTGGGCGAATATGGCCCGGCGCTGAAACTATAAGCTCTCTTAGCTCGTCAATATTAGCAGGGGCCTTACGGGCATCTGGATAACAAATTTGTGAGCCTGACCAATTTTTCCAAGGTATTTTTTTTTGTGTACTTGCCTGTCCTGCCTGTAAAGCGGCGAGTGTCATAGAGGGGGCAAAAGCAGTGGCCCCGGCGGTGGCGATTAAACTGCTGAGCAAATTGCGTCGTGTTATCATAATATTGATTTTGGCTCGAATTTTTATACAAAAGATATGATGATAAATTTACGGATTTTACCTAATGCCACAATGCTCTATTTGGCCAACTAAGACGTGCGCCTAGTAATAATTTAATAAATGCAATGAAACTAACAAAGAGATAGGGCCTGAATAATATGAATACTCAGCCCCTATAAAACAGGTAGGTGTTTTAAAATTAGAAATGATGACAGTATTGTGACGATTTTACGCCGCTTAACTATTTTCCCCAGCCATAAATTGAATAAGCGCTTCAAACTCTTGAGCACTGCAATCCATGCACATGCCAAATGGCGGCATACCTGCATAACCATTAATGACACTGTCTAGCAGTTTATCCATGCCCTTTTCCACTCTGGGTTGCCAGGCTTTTTTATCCCCAACCAAAGGGGCGGTACTTTCATCTACCGCATGACATGCTTGGCAGCTGCGCTGATAAATACTGGCTATGTGTGCATCTTGAGGCATGGCACTTTTTGCATTGGCCAACAGACTTTGCTGGTTAGGCCCGTCATCACAGCCAACGATGAAAAAAGACAGAACCGCCAAAAGACTTATTTTAAATAATTGCGAAACATTTGAAGGGATTGTTGCAGACATTTTAGCCATCCTCGAAGTGGGAGAGGTATAAATAATAGGCTAATCATAAATGAGCTGAAATGTGGGCACCATGTCAAATCTGGCAGGTGCCACCGTACTAAAAAAATGAAACTATCTGTAATAACAGTTTAATTGGCCGCCATTTCAATGGGCTTTTCGTTGCGATCTAAAATAACGTAACGCCCTAAATCTTGCCCATCGGCTAGATCGTTGCTCATTTTATTTAAATAAGGCTCTGCATCTTCGGTAGTGGGCGCATTACCATTTTGGCCACTTAACCCGGCAATGAGCATAAATTCCCAGTCTTTCGTGATGCTGTCGGCTTCTGACACCAACGCATTAAATGAGGTTAATTCTTCGGGCAACTTATCCACACACATCACAGCTTCAATATGGCCTTTCATGTTCTTCTTACTTTTCTGCTTGCCTTTGACTTCAGGCTGAGCAAATAAAAATAATAAACGCTGGGGCTGATCTTGTTCTTGGGTCATCTCCAATAGATCTTTAAACATGGATTTCATGAAACCTCCTATACGGGGACTAATCTAAGTTGGGTATATTTTAAGAGGGTGAGAATATTTAGAAACTAGGCTGTGTAGGTACTCACCTGTAGGTATAAGAGTATTAATTACACAGCCCAATGCCGCCCAACTAGCCAGATATAGGGCTCACTAAAGCCATTACTAGGCCTTTTTCCACCCATAGCTTTACTTGCTGTCCATCCACATGCACGCTAACAGGCGCTTGTTGTGCTTCTAACTTGGGTAAAAAACCAAAGTCTTCGGCATTGAAGCGGCTTTCAAATAACGTTGAAATGGCGCCCTTGTCATCCTGCATTCTAAGTTGTGCCGCGATATTGCCCTGTATCGAGCAATAGCGCCCACCAATAAGGGCACTTGATAACCCTAATACTTGAGAGCTTCCCAAAGGGTTAAAGTCTAACTTTTTAAAGTACTGAGTGACGTTACTTAATTGAGTATTGGCCACTTCTAAAGGCTTGAGTTTTAAGTGATTGTAAGAGACTTCGGCTGCAATGGCGTAAATTAATTCTTGCTGAGTCTTCCCTTTAGTCCCACCATAATTAGACAAGGGCAGTAGAGTCGCCATTAACACACCCGCCAGCAATACACTGGCCAGCAAAGGCCAAGCAAACCCTTTATAAGATTTTGATTGATTAGTCCCAGCATCAGGAGAGAGCGTTTCGACATTTTGTAATACACGATTTTCAAGATCATCAAAGTCTGATAATTGCTTTGCTGACAACTCGAAAGCATCAAGATGTTGGTGAATATTTTCTTTAACGGTTTTATTCATGACTAAGCCCCAATAAATGCGAGGATGAAAGCTGTTTCAATTGTTTCTTTAACCTGTGAATACGCGAAAGTATGGTACCTCGGGCACAGTTAAATTCATCGGCAATTTCTTGAGCGCTGTATTCCAGTACACAATGCATATATAACAATTCACGCTGCGGTGCTTGCAAAGCCTGCCAATGCTTTTGAAAATCGTGCTGGTCTATGACAATATCTTCCAAGCGATCTTTATCGATATCAGTATGACTTTGTTCTACCTGTAAGGACTCCACATGAGCTTGGTGATTTTTTTGTTTACGAATTTCGTCGTACCAATAATTACGCATAATGGTGCGAATAAAAGCACTTTTTTCCGTAACATCTTTTGGTCTTTTCACTAAAAACCTTTCGATGGCGGTATGCAATACATCCTCAGCATCTTGAGGGCTGCCCGTTAAAGCAATACCAAAGCGATACAGTTGATTCAAGGTGTGTTTATCTAAAAACTTCATACCACGGCACCGGCCATTTTCAACCAGCCTTCTCTTAACAAAATAGGCAGTATCTCAAGCTGAGTTTCGTTTAATCCATTCATATTGCTAGGCTGTTCAAAAACCAATAATAAATCGTATAGCGCTTTATCTATTGCTTTAACCTGTACTTTGCCTTCATTTCTAAAAAAGAGGCTATAAATAATGCTTTCTTGAAAAGGTATATTTTCGATGTTTTCAATGGATGAAATATTAGTTAAATCTATTGAACTGGCCATTAAAAACAGGCTGGATTGGCGAACAAAGTCAGTATTCATTTGCACATCAAGGGGCATATTAATAAACCTATTGATGGCAAACGCTTGATTATTAGCAGCATAATAACAACACTGTTTTACATAATCAGATTGAGCGATATGAAATAAAACCAATGACCCTTTAGCCTCACCATTACCAGAGTCGCTGCTTTTACTTGAAATAAAATTAGCAAAAAATTCACCATAATGGTTTAAGTCTTCCGATTGAGAAGGATAGGCCTCTATATATTCATCGGCCCATTGCTTAAAGGTACGTTCACCCAATAATCGTTTGGTGTGTATAAAAGTCGTTTTTAAGCAGTTCAGTAATGCCAACTGATAGTTGTTTTGATAAATGGATATGCGCACGGCTGGGCTGTGAATGTCATGACTCAGCAACGATGACAACTGGAGTGCTTTTTCCACGCTGCCCTTGCGTAATGGCCCTGTGGCAGAAACGGTATGTGAATCCATTACCGATTGTAAAAAGAGCTGCTGGCATTGTCTAAGCGAATATTGGCTTTTCACTGGTCTTACTCATAATGGCCATGGCTTTTTGTTGCTCTTGAAGTAGCACATTAAAATCTGGAAGGTCATTGTCCCACTCAATTAGCGTGGGAATACCTTTAAATTTCTGTATGGCCAATTCGTATAAGGACCAAACGGGCTCACTGACTGGATTATTGTGCGCGTCTAAAAAGTAATCTCCCTTGTCAGTATAACCCCCTAAGTGAATCTCCTTTACCACTGAGTGATTAAGGGCATTTAAAAACTCCACTGCATTTTGATCCAAGTTTTTTTGATTAACGTACAGGTTATTCACATCCAGTAATATTTCGCATTGCGTTTCATGAGCCAGAGCATTTAAAAAGTCGGCTTCATTTATGGTGGTATGCTCATAAGCCAAATAGGCTGAAATATTTTCAACCACAAGGGCTTGCCCTAAAACATCTTGAGCTTGTTGAATGCGCACGACCATGTGTTGCAGCGATTCTTCAGTGTAGGGTAAGGGGGCTAAATCATGCAGTTGATTACCTTGTACTGCACTAAAGGAAAGGTGATCGGAGAGCCAATTGGCTTCACAGCGAACCGCTAAGGCCTTAACTTTTGATAGGTAATCTAAATTAAGAGGGTCAAGCCCTCCAAGGTTCATGCCTACACCATGCAGGGTGACTGGATATTGTTCGGTAATTTTATCCAATAAAAAACCATCAATGCCTGAAGCATCCAGCCAATTATCGGTGAGCAGCTCAAACCAAGGGACATTGGGTTCAGTGGCCAATATGGTTTCTATGTGAGGGCTGCGCAAGCCCAGCCCCACGTTTTGAATGCTCGATATCATTACGCTTTAGCTGGCTTCACTTTTTTCACCACACCACCCACAATTTTTTCACAGCTGCCTTCATGCACGTATACCCATTCGTTGTCTGAGTTATCTATTTTTGCTTGACCCGCGCAACCATGAGATCCATCTAAGGCACCGCAGTCGTTTTTACCGGCTTTAGCAATTCCTGCACACTTTTCCCAATTTTTAGGCTGATCAGGTACCGCATTGGCACCATTGGCCATCATCATGCCTAGCGTACTCATAGCTGCCACAGCAGCGATTTTCTGGGTGTTATTCATGGCTTATTCCTAATTGAACGATTAATACCAGTGCAGTATTTGCCTGATCTATAGTAAAGACGTATGAACATCTCAATTGATTGCATCGTGCGTTAATAAAAACCAAAAAAAAGCGGTATCAGCCAAGCTGTACCGCAAAGGGGACTTTATAGTGAAGCTTAAAATTCGCTATTACGCCATTCTGGGCAGTACATCCTTATCCTTGCCATCAAACATCCTGTGTTTAACCACCCCTGCAATATGAGCGGTTAGCAAAACAATGAAAGACCAAGCAAAGAAGCTGTGAACATTATGAGCAATGCCATTCCAATACTCACTTTTAGGGGTAATATCAGGAATGCTAAACAACCCAAACATATCCACACCCTCCACATAAGCATAGGTTGAATTCATAAAGTACCCAGAAAAAGTCATTCCGATCATGGATACATACAAAAGGATATGCACTAAGTGAGACAAGTGATGTTCCCACTGTTGCAAACCGGCGGCTGGCGCAGGGACAGGGCCCTTGGCCCGAGCTGGCAGCCGTAATACCACTAAAAATAAAGCAATCATGCCAAACGCTTTGTGCAATGGATAAAGGTCGTACTTTTCAGGGGCTTTAGGGTCGATGTCGGCCATATAAAAGCCCACAGCCAAAAGAGTCATAATGATCAGTGCTGTTGACCAATGCAGTACTCTTAAGGTGAGAGAATATTTATCCACAGGTGACTGAGTTAGGGTATTCATCATTTCCTCCTAATGCTTAAACGTGAGCGTGGCTTAGTACTTGGTTTACCAAGGCATCTACTCGGTCACTTAAGGCGGCATTCACAATTTGACCATTCTCATCAAACGCTTCATAGGATGCTGGAACCGCCACCTGAGCTGGCACCACTAAACTGCCCACATTGGTTAATACATCGCGTAAATGGCTTAAGCCTCGAATTCCCCCTAAACCACCAGGAGACGCCGCCATAATGCCCACTGAAAATTGCCCGTAAGCTGGTTGGTAACTTTCATCTTTGGCCGAGCGAGACAACCAATCTAGGGTATTTTTCAACACAGGCGCAATAGAACCATTGTATTCTGGGCTGGCAATCAGCAGACCATTGGCACTGCTAAAAAGGGCTCGTAAATCATTTAGCGCGGCACTGGGGGCTTGATCTTCCAAGGTTTCATCAAACATAGGTAGCGGGTAGTCGGCTAGGTCTAAAACCGTTACCCGTGCACCAGCACTTTCGGCGCTACGTGCAGCAGCGTTCACAAGCTGTTTGTTCCAAGAGTCGCTACGCAGGCTTCCGGCAAAGGCAATAATATGGGCTGGCTGAGTCATGTGATGCTCCTTAATTTGGGTGTTATTTAATGTAGGAGCATTTTGACCTCTATTTATTTGAACAAAAACAGAATTAATGCAAAGCTTCTGTGCATACATGCACACAGCAAATACATAGTGGGCACACGTAAAAAAAGCACCACCCATCAATAAGCCCAGATAGGTACCCCATGGACAAACCCAATAGCTGGCACGACATACACATTGCCTATCAAGTGGCTAAATTAGGCACCTTGTCGGCGGCGGCGGCTCACTTAAATGTGCACCATTCAACTGTTCTTCGGCACATAGATGCCCTTGAGCAAAGTTTGAACTGCAAGCTTTTTCATCGTCACGCCCGAGGCTATACCGCCACCGAGCAAGGAAAGCTATTGTTTCAAGAGGCTCAACAAACCCAAGAGCGCTTTGATCGCATGCTGGGTAAGTTGGCAGGCAAAGACACGGACTTATCAGGCACGTTGGTGATTACCACCGTTAATACTATGTCGCCTTTACTGATGCCCATCATTGGACGCTTTCAGCAAGAACACCCTAATATTCAGGTGGAGCTGGCCGGAGATGCGAGGATTTTCAAATTGGAATATGGAGAAGCGCACGTCAGCATTCGCCCAGGTGCTCAGCCTAAAGACCCCGATTATGTCGTGCAGCCATTGTGCGAAATGCAAGTTAGCTTGTATGCCAGCCAGGCTTATTTAAGCAAATACGGCCCTCTTCAAAATTTACAGGAGTTACAAGGGCATAAGTTTTTGAGCACCATTAGCCCTTTAAATAACATTGCCTCACAACGCTGGATGAATGAAACATTAGATAAATCACAAGTGGTTTTTCGTGGCTCAGATTTTAACTTATTACAAGATGCCATTGAAAACGGCCTGGGCGTCGCGCCACTTAACTGCCAAATTGCCAGTAACAACCCAAAATTACTGCAACTCATTCCAGCACCACCAGAGTGGACTTACAAATTATGGCTGGTGACCCATAGGGATATTCACCACAGCCCTAAAGTTCAAGCCTTTACGAAAACTTTAAAAGAAATGGTGAAGGAACATTGGCATAAACCGAGTTAATTTAAAATGCTAATGAGATTTCATAAATTCAATTAGTGCATCGCGCACAGAAGGAAACTGAAACGTTTGAATATGAGCACCCGCTAAATCTAACCACTGCTTGGGCTCTTGGGCTAACTGATAAACCGCTTTACCTTGCTCATAAGGAATCACGTCATCGTCTGGGCTGTGCATCATGAATAACGGAATGGGGCTAATGTGGGCAATATGGTTTTGAGGGTCTTGATCACTGGGTAAAAGATAGGTCGGTAGCTGCAAGACCCACGTCAGCCAACTGCGAGACATGACATCGCTGGCTATTTCTTGATATCCCAATAAACAAGCATCTAATATGACGCCATTAATTTTATCTTTATGTGGGCTTTGAGGCACATAGGCAGCGGTGAGTGCCGCACCAATACTTTGCCCCAATAAAAATACCGGTTTACCCCCGTCATGATCCAGCAGCCAGCTTAAAGCTGAATCAATATCCCCTAGTATTTCAGGTAGCACTGCTGTGCCTTGCGACTGGCCATATTCCCGATAATCTAATAAAAATACATTGTAGCCTGCCTTAGGCAACCACTTCACACTGCTTATATGGGTGCTAATATTTTGCGCATTGCCATGCATAAATAAAACATTGCCTAAAGCTTCCCCTTGAGCAGGCAAATACCAACTAACCAGCTCGGTACCATCTTCAGCTTGATGATGTATGGTTTGCCACTGTAAACCAAAAAAGTCGGGGGTGTAGTGATAACTTTGCTGGGGATAAAAAAACAGTGAAGTGAGGCTTTCACAGCCCGTTAAGCCCACTACAGCCAAAAGTAACAACAACCTAGTAATCTTCATTAACAAAATATTCCAAATTTCTTCTTCATTTTAGTCATGTTACCCAATCGCTTTTATTAATAGTGGTACGAGTATTTGATTAGTGAATCCTACTTTAATATCCACACGTTTTATAAATAAAAATTCAAAGCGAAAAGTATTTATTAAAATAGGTATTAACACCTATTTTTTGTTTTAATTCGCTCCAATAACTAAATTAATACTTTAGAATTAGACTAAATAAGCAACTCTATATCATTAAATTTAAAATTCATTTTTAATTTTAATCTATGAGCAAAAAAATTAAGAAACTAAATAATCATTGAAAAGGTTTAGACTGGCTCACAAATATTGGCAGTGCTGTTGCATACCCGAGGCTTGCTGCTAGTATAAGCTTTGCAGTATTTTTTAATTAAAGAAAATTTACAATTGATTCTCATAATAGGGAACGGAGAATAACTATGAAAAAAATAATGGCTGGTGCGATTCTAATGGCTGCTGCTTCTAGCTCTTTTGCTGTAGCGCCTGGTGGTCCTGATTGTGGTTGGGGCAACATGTTATTCAAGGGCGATTCAGGTCCAGTACATTTCCTTGCCACAACTACTAACGGCACTTCAGGCAACAAAACTTTTGGTATGACTTCTGGTACTAATGGTTGCTCTACTGACGGCGCGCTAACTTACGGCGGCAAATCTATGATTGCCTCTATTATGGACGAATTCTCTTCAGACGTGGCCATGGGTCACGGTGAAGCTCTAAATGCAGTGGCGGTATTGATGGGCGTAGCCCCTGAAGATCGTCAAACTTTTGCTGAAGTAACGCATGAAAACTTCAACGTTCTTTTCCCAAGCGCTGACGTAACGGCAGAAGAAGTAATGGGTTCTCTTGAAAGTGTAATGAAAGCAGATGCACGCCTAGCTAAATACACCAGCTAAGCGCATACCCTGATAAAAAATAGAAAGAGGGCCCTGTATTGAAT
>OJBI01000131.1_pt1 | contig 19217 bp, 15 predicted proteins | sample 1590541 | NCBI WGS metagenome assembly OJBI01 (sample SAMN05416871, study PRJEB24817) | seawater metagenome | isolation source: Sea water | place: Canada:Atlantic | collected 2013-11 | reverse complement strand
GCCAGAGCCAGAGCCAGAGCCAGAGCCAGAGCCAGAGCCAGAGCCAGAGCCAGAGGTGAAACTTGGCTTTTTTGCAAGATTAAAGCAAGGCTTAACCAAAACCCGTCAGAATCTAGGCGGTGGAATATTCAGTTTATTCCGTGGTAAAAAAATTGATGATGAACTATTTGAAGAGTTAGAAACACATTTGTTATTAGCAGATGTGGGTGTTGAAACCACCACTAAAATTATTGACTCACTAACTGAATCAGCATCACGTAACCAATTGAAAGATGCAGAAGCACTTTATGATTTATTAAAAGCTGAATTGAAAAAGGTTATCGAACCTGTCAGCAAACCTTTAGTTATTAAATCAGAAAATGGCCCATACGTTATTTTAATGGTGGGTGTGAATGGTGTCGGTAAAACTACGACTATAGGTAAACTGGCAAAACAGTTTCAGGCGGGAGGCAAGTCGGTAATGTTAGCCGCAGGTGATACATTCCGTGCTGCTGCCGTTGAGCAGTTGCAAGTTTGGGGCGAACGTAATGATATTCCGGTTGTTGCACAGCATACTGGTGCTGATAGTGCATCAGTTATTTTTGATGCCATTAGTGCTGCTAAAGCGCGTGGTGTTGATGTACTTATAGCTGATACTGCTGGACGTTTACAGAATAAAGGCCACTTAATGGAAGAGTTGAAAAAAGTGGTTCGTGTGATGAAAAAACTTGATGTTGATGCGCCTCACGAAGTGATGTTGACTATCGATGCTGGCACTGGACAAAATGCCTTAAGCCAAACCAAGTTATTTGATGAAGCGGTTGGCTTAACAGGCTTAACATTAACTAAGTTAGACGGCACCGCAAAAGGTGGTGTAGTGTTTGCCGTCGCCGATAAACATGCCATTCCTATTCGTTACTTAGGGGTTGGTGAAGGTATTGATGATTTGCGCCCATTTGACGGCGATGATTTTATTGATGCATTATTTACCGAAGAAAGCTAATTTTCGTTAATGTTAGCTAGATAAAATAACAATAATTAATAAGTACGGTAATGATCCGATTTAACAACGTAAGTAAAACATATCCCGGTGGTTTTTTAGCACTCAAGCAAGTGAGCTTTGCTATTGCTGCTGGCGAAATGGCGTTTTTAACGGGGCATTCTGGCGCAGGCAAAAGTACCTTACTCAAGTTAATGAGTATGATGGAAAAGCCAAGTGTCGGTAGTATTGAAATTAATGGTACCGAATTATCGTCAATTAAGTATCAACAAATACCTTATGTACGTCGCGGTATAGGCATGATTTTCCAAAATCATAACTTGCTGATGGATCGTACGGTATTTGATAACGTTGCATTGCCGTTAATTATCGAAGGCTATAGTCAGAAAGAAACCCGTAAACGGGTAGAGACTGCACTTGATAAGGTACATCTTTCGAGTAAGCTTAAATGCTACCCTTATATGCTTTCTGGTGGTGAACAACAGCGTGTAGGTATTGCACGTGCTATTGTAAATAAGCCGCCAATATTACTGGCCGATGAACCAACCGGGAATTTAGATCCGAAATTGTCGTTAGATATTATCCGTTTGTTTGAAGAATTTAACGATATGGGTGTAAGTGTGTTAATTGCTACCCATGATCTAGGTTTGATCGCACGGATGAAATATCGCACTTTAACCTTAAAACAAGGCCATATGATAACAGACGGCATTGTAGATGGCTTGCAAGCGGATGGACATGCTGATGGCAGCTAATCTTAGGCGACACAATCATCAATTGGGTTGGACTGGACGTTTGACCGCGTATGTTATTCGCCATCTACAACAAGCTATAGGTAGCATTGGAGATTTATGGCGCACGCCGTTTACCTCGATAATGACAGTGTTAGTGTTAGGCATTAGCTTAACCTTACCTGCCACATTACATTTGTTTGTTAAAAACACTCAAACCGTGACAGAGCAGTGGGATTCTGCCTCAGAAATTACGTTGTTTTTGAAACTATCTACCGCTGATAAAGCGGCACAAAACTTTGTTCAACGTGTGCAACTGTATCCTGAAGTTGAAAAGGTTGTTTATATTTCTGCAGAGCAAGCTTTACGTGACTTTAAGCTAATTTCAGGTTTTGGTCAGGCGTTAGAATATTTAGATACCAATCCGTTACCCGCTACGGTGCTAGTGACACCCTCTAAACGCTTTAGTCAGGCTCAGGCTGCCCGAGAATTATTAGTAAAACTAGAAAAAGAGCGAGAAGTTGAACAAGGTAAGCTTGATTTAGAATGGTTAACTCGCTTAGAAGCAATGGCCGCGTTAATTGAAGATATGGTGCTTGGCATCGCCCTGTTGCTTTGTTTATCTGTGGTGTTAATTATTGGCAATACCATACGTTTGGCGATTTTAAATCAAAAAGATGCTATTGCGGTTATGAAATTGGTGGGAGCAACCGATAGCTTTATTCAGCGGCCATTTTTGTATGCTGGGATTTGGTACGGCGTACTGGGCGGTATAATTGCCGGTATATGTGTGGCGATTTTAGCAAGTTATCTTTCGGGAGCCCTGACACAGCTAACCGACTTATACCAAAGCCAGTTTGTATTATCTGGGCTATCTTTTTATGAATTTATGTTTCTACAAATGGTTGCTATTAGTTTAGGTTTGTTAGGGAGCTTTATTTCCGTTCGTCAACATATTCGCGCTATTGAACCTACCGCAGATTAATTTAGCGCATTTAGAGGATCGTTTACGATCATAACATCACCTTGTTATTGCTATTGATTTTCTACTCAGTGACAAAGTTTAACAAATTTTTAATAGAAAATTCGAAAGAGACTATTGTTTCCCCCTGTCTTCTAAGCTAATGTTGGCGTATTAAGTCGTGGTAGTAACAAAACTTGTGTTATAATCGCGAGCTAGGTTAGATAAAGAGGTTATTATTAAATGAGTGATACAATGCAATCGATGGCACTAACAGTTCCACAAAGTGGCAGCATTGAAGCATACGTGCAATCGGCGTACAGCATTCCTATGCTGACTGCTGAAAGGGAGCATGAGTTAGCGACTCGTTTATATTCTGAAAACGATTTACAAGCGGCACAAGAGCTTATTATGTCGCATCTTCGCTTCGTTATTCATGTTGCTAAAGGCTACGCCGGCTATGGTTTGCCACAGGCTGATTTAGTACAAGAAGGTAATGTTGGCTTGATGAAAGCGGTTAAGCGCTTTAATCCTGAAGTTGGTGTTCGCTTAGTTTCTTTCGCTGTTCATTGGATCAAAGCAGAAATTCATGAATTTGTACTGAAAAACTGGCGTATCGTTAAAGTAGCAACAACAAAAGCACAACGTAAGTTATTCTTCAATTTAAGAAAGAATAAAAAACGTTTAGGCTGGTTTAGTAATGACGAAGTAAATAACGTTGCTGAAACGCTTGGTGTGAGTACCAAAGATGTGCTTGAAATGGAATCTCGAATGAGCAATCAAGATCAAGCCTTTGAGTTATCCAATGATGATGATGATAATGTTGGTGCCGGTAGTTATTCTCCTGCCCAATACTTAGAAGATAAACAATCTGATTTAGCCACTGAAGTTGAAGACCAAAATTGGGAGCAGCATGCAAACCAAAGATTAAGTAATGCTTTAGTCGGTCTTGATGAACGCAGCCAAGATATCATTCGCACGCGTTGGTTAACTGATGATAAGTCAACGTTGCAAGAGCTTGCTAATAAATATGATATTTCGGCGGAGCGTGTTCGTCAGTTAGAGAAAAACGCTTTAGCTAAGTTAAAGGGTGCAATGGCAGCTTAAAGCCTAGATAAGTATTCAATTTAAAGCCGGCTTTAGCCGGTTTTTTTATGCCATTTTTTCCTAGTGAATTAGAAAAATTGGTACTACCTGTTAGTTAAATGTAACGATTTAACGTCAAATAACATCGTTATGCCAGTTAAAACAACTCTCCAACATTAAATAACAAACCTGAGTGAACTTTTATCGCAAGATGAATTTAGGCGATAACAAGCCAATAAATAATAAAGATGTTAATTGATGTTGGAGATATAGATGTATTCAAAGAAAAACTTAAGTAATGCTATTAGCATTGCTTTAATAGCAGGCACCGCAAGCTCATTATCGATTGTAAATTTAGCTAATGCAGCAGAAGAAAAACAAGCCGATGTTGAGCGAATAGAAGTTACAGGCTCTCGTATTAATCGTACTGATGTTGAAACGGCTAGCCCGGTTACCGTTATTTCTTCAGAGTTTATAGCTCAAAGTGGCTACAATTCAGTAGAAGAAATATTATCTGCGCAACCTACTGCTGCAGGTATGAATTTAGGTGCTACTACTAACAATGGCTCTGGCGGATCAGCGACCGTTAACCTACGTGGTATGGGAGCACAACGTACATTAGTATTGTTAAATGGTCGTAGAATGGTGTCTTCAGGTACTGGCGCTGATTCAGCGGTGGATTTAAATACAATTCCTGTTGCCATGATCAAAAATATTGAAATATTAAAAGACGGTGCCTCTGCGGTTTACGGCTCAGATGCTATTGCTGGTGTAGTTAATATCATTACTAAAAAAGATTTTGTTGGTACGGAATTAACAGCTGACGGCAGTCAAACTGACAAAGGCGATGGTACTAGCAAAGGTATTAGCATTTTGCATGGTTTAGAAATAGGTGATGGCAATTTAGTCGTCGGTTTACAATATTCTGACCGTGGTGAAGTTATTCAATCTGACCGAGATTTTGTTGAGCCTGGTCAGTCATCATTTATTCCTGAAGGTTCGCTAGGTGGCAAGGTGCCTGATGGTAATGGTGGTTTTAAAGATCGTGATACTTCGTATGATTACACTGAAGACAGTTATGCACAAACGCCAAATGAATTGTTAAGCTTTTTTACCGCTTTTAATACAGAATTAGATTCAGATACTGAACTCAGTGTTGACTTTATGTATACGCGACGTGAGTCAAATCAACAAATGGCACCACAACCAGCAAGTATTGATCTCGCTGTTTGTCAGTCAACAGAAGCAGATCCTAATTCTTGTATTGAAATGGGAGAAGGCTTGATACCAGAACTACAAGAACTAGAGTATCGTCGTCGTATGACGGATGCTGGCCCACGTATATTTGAACAAGAAACTGATACCTACCGTGCTTCAATCGGCTTAAAAGGTTATTTAGAAAATGATGCCGTTTGGGATATCTCAGCAACTTATGGTCGTAATGACTCAAAAGACCGCGTTCAGAACTCAATTCATGCGGGCAATATGGAAGATAGTATTTATCAGGATCAATCACTTTGGTTTAGTGGTGATCCTATAAGCCGAGATATTTTATTATCACAAGGTATTATTTATACAGAAAATAATAAAGGTGGTAATGAGCAATTTACCTTAGCCGCTGGCTACAGTGGTGTTACGGAAAGTGATATTGGCTATGCGGTAGGGTTTGAAACTCGCCATGAAAGTGGTTACTACACACCAGATCAAGTAACACAAGATGGTGAAAGTACTGCAGCTCAGCAAGATCCAACCGACGGTAACTATTCTGTGCAGTCGGTGTATGGTGAAATTTCAGTGCCGGTAACCGATGAATTAACAGTGGAAGCGGCAACTCGTTATGATGAATATTCTACTTTTGGTGGTGAATTGACTTGGAAATTAGGGGCTACTTACCGCTTCAACGATTCTTTCATGGTTCGTTCTGTCGCAGCAACAGGTTTTAGGGCGCCAAATGTTAGTGAATTGTATGGCGGCAACAGTGGCTCGTTTGATTATCTTAGTGACCCATGGGGCAATGAACAAGATGCCCAAATTAAAGTAAATTATACGAGCGATGCAAACTTACAACCGGAAGAAAGTGAATCATTCACATTAGGTGCTGTGTGGGAGGTAGCTGATGGTTTATCAACGACGCTAGATTATTGGAAATTTGATATTACTAATGCCATAAGTCGAGTTGATGTACAAAAGGAATTAAATGCCTGTTTTGATGGTATGCAAACCTCATGTGATGCCATTAATGTTACTGCAGATGGTGATTTATCAAACATGACATCGGCATTGACCAACATTGGCTCACAAAAAACATCAGGAGTTGATTGGAATATTAGCTTTAGCCATGACTTATTCAAAGTTACCTTAGATACGACTTATCTAATTGAGTTTGAACAGGATGACACCGACTATACAGGCACTATTGATGGTAATATCGGTGGTTACTCAGAAATAAAATCTAACTTATCAGTTCAAGGTTTTGTGACAGAAGACTTTACTGTACTTTATAGCGCTCAGTTTATCCAAGGTATGGATGGCGAATACTATGGTGATAAGTTCTCAACTGATAATGTTATTTATCACAACCTTTCAGCCTCGTATCATATTAATGATCAGTGGACAGTTAATGGTGGTGTGAAGAACGCTTTTGACACAGAACCAGAAGAAGTATTGGGTGGTAATGATATGGGCACAGTGCCAAGTATTTATGATGTGGTTGGCCGTACCATGTTTGTAAGTACTTCTTATAGCTTTTAACATTTGGCATTTTTTAGTTTGATAATAAACGGTGGCAATGCTACCGTTTTTTAATTATGTACGTAAATAATTACGGTTAAAGTGAGATATATAACTAATCACCTAGAATAATTGTAACTAAGGTCTAGCGAAAAATTTTTATTTTGATAGACTAAACGTACAAAAATAATACTAATAAAGATGGAATTTCCGTAATGGGATCAGGGGCGAAGGATAATATCCATGCGATACGCCAACTTCCGAAACTAAAGTCGTTATTAAAAAAATATCGACAACTTAAAACCATGCAGTCAGGTTTACTGCAGCTGTCAGAGTTGGCTAGCACAGTAACCGACATGGATGCGTTTTATCACGCCCTTGAATCAGTTATCAAAACTTTACTTGTTACTGATAGTTTTCACATTGCTTTATTAAATTCCGACGATGAATTACAGCTAAGCTATTGTCACAACCCTGTTGAGATGCGATTACGTGAACATGTTGATTTAGCTGATTGGCGGAAAAGCTTAACAGGGTTGGTTCTACAGCGAAGACAACCACTGCATTGCTCTGCCGATGAAAGAATGGCGCTAGCGAAAGCTGATGAAATCGTTTTATATGGCTCGGTTTGTGTTGATTGGTTAGGCGTACCATTAATGCGTGGCCAGCAAGTGATTGGCGTTATTGCCTTGCAAAGTTACGATGAAAAGTTATTTTTTTCCGAACGCGACTGCCAGATTTTAGAGTTTATTGCTGAACATTTAGTCACTGCAATTGATCGAGTACGTAGTAGAGAATTACTAGAGTCGAGTATTCGACAACGGACTCTGAAGCTGACTGAAACCAATCAACAATTACAACGAGAAATTGTCGAACGTCAACAAGCCGTCAAAACTCACCAAGTTTTGTTAAATGTTTCTGAGCTAACGGCTAAAACTCAGGCTATTGAGCATTTTTATCAAGCGCTACATCATGAAGTAAAAAAATTATTAGCCGCTAATAATTTTTATATCGCTTTGCTGTCTGAAGATAAATGCCAATTAGAATTCCCTTATTATTGTGATGAAAAACTTGCACCACCAAAAACGAGAAAGCTCAGTAATGGCTTGTCAGAGTTAGCTATTAGCACTGCTAAACCCGTTTTGTTAACTGAAAATGTGGTTTATACCTTAGCGTCCCAAGGAGAAATAACTCAGCGGCCATTTACTTTGAATTATCCTGAAAATGAATTACCTAAATCGTGGTTAGCTGCGCCATTATCAGATCAAGGTGAAATTTTTGGGGTTATTGCCATACAGCATTATCAGGATGAATCAGCCTATCAAAGTAGAGATTTAGAGTTAATGCGCTTTATCAGCCATCATATTTCTGTGGCAATATTACGTCATAAAACGCAACAGCAAGCGCTAAAAAGCAATGAAGCATTAGAACAAGTTATTAATAAGCGCACGCAAGAGCTACAAGCAACAAACCTTAATTTGAGAATGCAAATAGAAGAGCGTCGAAAAGCAGAAGCTCGCTTGTATCACGAGGCCCACCATGATGCTTTAACACAGTTGCCGAACCGAGCAATGTTTTCTGATCGTCTGACTTACTCTATTCGACACTTAAAGCGTCATCCTAATCATAGATTTGCTGTTTTATTTATTGACTTAGACCGTTTTAAAATGATCAATGACACATTAGGACACCATGCTGGTGATCAATTTTTGATTGAGATTTCTCATAGATTACGTGATTGTGTCCGAGATAACGATATTCTTGCGCGTTTAGGCGGAGACGAGTTTGTTGTGTTATTAGATTCACTACAATCATTAGAAGATGTAGAAGAAATCGCCTCACGTATTATTAACTCTATTGAACAACCTTTTGATCTTGAAGGGCACACACTTTATTCGAACGCCAGCATTGGTATTGCGCAAAGTCGTGTCAGCTATAAAGATGCTAATGAAATTTTACGTGATGCAGACGCTGCTATGTATCAAGCAAAAAGCTTAGGTAGAGGCCGTTACGTATTTTTTGACGACAGTATGCGTGAACAACTTATTGCTAGTATGACTTTAGAACAAGAGTTAAGACAAGCGATTAAAAGTAAACAATTTGAGTTACATTACCAACAAATTTCTGATTTATCGCTGACCAACACCTTAGGTTTTGAAGTTTTACTGCGCTGGCAGCACCCAACAAAAGGTTTATTAACGCCAAGTGAGTTTCTATTTATGGCGGAAGAAACCGGCATGATTTTGGAAATTGAAACTTGGGTGATTGAAGAAGTGTGTTTGCAATTAAAGCTTTGGAAACAATCAAACGAATATCAACACGCGTATATTGGTGTCAATTTGTCAGGACGTCATTTAACTCAAGCAAACCAGTTAGCAAAACTTATTGAATTAATTAGTGTTAATACCATTGAACCAGAACGCCTGATTTTAGAATTCAATGAATCTGCTTTTGCTCGTCATACTGAACTGGCATTAAAAGGCTTGCGAAAACTGAAAGAGTTTGGTGTCAAACTCGCGTTAGATGATTATGGTGCTGGCTTATCATCATTTAATTTCCTTCATAATTACCCTTTCGAGTTTATAAAGCTTGATCGTAGTTTCGTTCGCAGTTTAAATCACAATGAAAAGAATTTATCTTTGGTAAAAGCGCTGCATGAATTAGGTACTAACTTTGGGTATCGTTTGGTGGCAGAAGGCATAGAATCTGAAGAAATGTTACAGAAGTTGCAAACTGTTGGCTGTGAGTTTGGTCAAGGCTACCATATCAGCCGACCAGGAAAAATTGTTAAAGAAAAAGTTGAAGATAATGTTATTGAAATGTATCGAGCCTAACCTAATAGTTATAACTTTGTTTAACCTTTATGAAAAAAACCTTCAACTCTTAAAGCAATACCTGGTGTAGTGGTATAATTTTCTTGCTCAGGAAACTCTAAAAATGGTTCAACTTCAAAAAACAGCCAATCGCGTAGGGCATTAAATCGGTAGCGGTAGCCTAATGTGTAGTTATCAATAACAAAGCCACGTGCACCATTACGCTCCCCTTCAACTTGTAAGCTGATTACTGAAGCGGTATTTTCGTCAATTTGATGCAATTTATACATACCGTGTTTCCATCGAATACCACTAAAAGCGGCAGAGCCACGAATACTATAGTTAATACGAAATTGTGACTTTGCACTCAGTTGGTAGTCATATTCGAGCAGCAACTTTGCACCTAGACCATCATCAAGGTAGTAATAAAGTGATGGCTCAACTAGAAAGCCCTGTTGTTCAGAAAAATCAAAACGACGATTATGCTTTGCACGAGCGAATATATCACCACCTGATATACCAAGACGATAATTTATTAGCTTTTTTTTACTTTTTTCTTCGGTGTAATTAAGTGCGAGGGAAAATTTTTCATCTTCAGTTTCAGTTTCAGGTTTAGCGTTTGCCGATTCTAACGGTAAATTATTAAGCTCATCATCTGTTTCATCTGAAAGCACTATACTAACTTTATCTTGTAGGTGCGGTAGTTTTACTCGGATGCGAAAGCGAGTCTCGATATCATTCCAATCACGACTTTTTGGTAACCAAGCAAAGCGAATTTTAGCCGTTGTGGTAGGTTGTTGCTGTTGTTCACTATCATTTGCAACAAAAAAACTATCGAACCATTGTGCTGATTGATAAACAGAATTTGAAACCGTTTCGTGCAATCCTTGCATCCAGTGATCATCTTTTGTTTCAGCTGGGCTTTTTGCGTCTTGCGCTTCGTTTGCCAATACTGATGTAGCAAATGCAGAGTAAAATAAAGCCAGGTTAAAGCACCTACAACATAGTTTTTTACAATACATTTTTATCAAAATTTGTTTTACCTCATTATTTAGCATATCAGTTGATGATTTTTTTTCTATAAACTTTATAATGAATTCAATTAAATTATAGGGGTTTTTTATGGGCGGTATAAGTATTTGGCAATTATTAATTATTGCAGTGATTGTCGTGTTGTTGTTTGGCACTAAGAAATTACGTAATTTGGGCTCTGATTTGGGTTCGGCGGTTAAAGGTTTCAAAAATGCTGTAACAGATGATACGGCTAAAAAGGAAGATGAAACAACTGAAGCAGATAGTTTAGCGGATAAGTCAGTTGAACAAAGTAAAGTTGCTGAAAAAGAGAAAGATCAAGCCTAATGTTTGATATCGGCTTTTGGGAATTACTATTAATCGCGATTATTGGCCTAGTGGTACTTGGGCCAGAGCGGTTACCTGTCGCTATTCGAACGGTTCGTGGTTGGATGAATAGTGTTCGTAGTTTTAGTGATGGTGTTAAGAATGAACTTTCTGAAGAGTTGCGCATCCAAGAGCTACACGCAAACTTAAAAAAAGCTGAACAATCTGGTATGAAAGATTTATCACCAGAAGTTGCAGCTTCAGTAAAGTCGCTACAAGAAGCTGCAGAGATGGTAAATAACCCGTATCAAACAGAAGATAAAAAAGACAACTCTCCTCAAGACGCTGAGTCTCTTGACGATAAAAAAATTGAAAAGCAGGATTAATGAGTTCAGGCGCTAAGCAAAACTACACCTTATTTGATCATTTACTCGAACTTAGAACACGATTACTGCATGCCGTCTTAGGGGTGTTAGTGGTGTTCTGTTGTATGATCTACTTCGCCCAAGATATCTATCAATATGTTGCGCAACCCTTACTCGAAGTGATGCCGACCGGTACACAAATGATTGCAACCGACGTTGCCTCTCCTTTTTTTACGCCGTTTAAATTGACCATTGTTTTAGCAATATTTGTCGCCATGCCGTATATTTTGTTTCAGTTATGGTCTTTTATAGCGCCTGGTTTGTACCAAAATGAAAAGCGATTAATTGCACCACTAATGTTTGGTAGCACATTGTTGTTTTATGGCGGTATTGCCTTTGCTTACTACATTGTTTTCCCTGTTGCTTTTGCTTTTTTCTCTTCTGTAGCACCTGAAGGGGTAACGATCGCGACAGATATAAGTAGTTACTTAGACTTTGTACTAAAACTTTTTTTCGCTTTTGGTATGGCATTTGAAATCCCAATTGCAATTATTTTAATGTGTTGGACAGGCGTAACAAGCCCTGACAGTTTGCGTGCTAAGCGCCCATATATTGTTGTTGGCGCTTTTATTATGGGGATGTTATTAACTCCTCCCGATATTATTTCGCAAACCATGTTGGCGGTACCTATGCTGCTACTTTTTGAGGCAGGTGTAATCATTGCCTCTTTTTATCATCGTGATGAAGAAGATGAAAAAATTGAACCAAAGGAAGAAGAATAATGAGAAAAATCACCCTTATTTCACTGGCATGTATTGGGTTAGCCTCACTTTCAGCGAATGCTGAAAATTTAAAAAATAATTTAGCACAATGTGCGAAAGTTAATGATAGTCTGGCGCGTTTAGTTTGTTTTGACGATTTAGCAAAAAAAGTAACTTCGTCGTCTGATAATATTAAACAGGAAACTATTGCTGGTTCGGTAATTAAACGTGATCCTGTTATTGCACCTTCAGTAAGCAAAGAAGCCAACTTTGGTGCAGAACATTTGAAAAAAACTAACGTTAGTGAAGAAGATTTACAAGTGGTTTTTGTTGTTGAAACATTAAAAAAAGATCAATATGGTAGATGGCGCTTTACCTTTAAAAATGGCCAGCAATGGAAACAGAGTGACTCTGGTTACTTTAAAGTTAAAGTTGGTGAAAGTGTTTTGTTGAAAAAAGGTGTATTAGACGCTGTTTATTTGAAAAAGAACGATCCTGATTCTAACCGAAAAATTCGTGTTAAGCGGGTTAAATAAACCATTTAGAAAGGCCCACTTTTGATTGATATTGGTGTTAACTTAACCAATGCACGTTTTGATAAAGATCGCTTAGCAGTTGTCGAGCGTGCTAAACGTGCAAATATCAGTGCCATGTTGGTAACGGGCACTAGTGTCAATGAAAGTGAGCGGGCCATATCCCTTTGCCAGCAACATCCTAACTTTTTATATGCCACTGCAGGTGTGCACCCTCATGATGCGGACAATGTCACAAGTGATTACTTGAAAACTTTGGCTCATTTTGCTGAGCAACCCTGTGTAAAAGCAATAGGTGAATGCGGTTTAGACTTTAATCGAAACTTTTCAACTTCTGAAAACCAACAACGTGTTTTTAATGAGCAAGTTGCCTTAGCACATGACGTACAGCTACCACTATTTTTACATCAACGTGACGCTTTCGAACCTTGGTTTAATATTTTAAAACCCTATTTTGGTAGAGTACCCGCTTTAATTGCCCATTGTTTTACCGGTAATAAAATTGAATTACAGCAATGTTTAGATGCTGGAATGTATATTGGAATTACAGGCTGGGTTTGTGACGAAAGGCGTGGGCAAGCGTTACGAGAAATTGTGCCTTTGATTCCTCTTGAACAATTAATGATAGAAACAGATGCGCCTTACTTAACGCCAAGAACTATTCGGCCAAAACCTAAAAGTAGTCGTAATGAACCGAGTTATTTAACTTATGTTGTCGCTATGCTAGCGGAGTTAATCGGTTGCAGTGAACAGGAGTTAATTACCCAAACTCGACGTAATAGTGAAAGCGTTTTTAAAATAAGAGCTGAACATGGCTAAGGTTATTTCATTAGCTCTTGCGATATGTATGATGCTAGTGCCACTTTTTGCTGTTGCACAAGTTGTTGGCATGACTACCATTGCTGAGCAAACGTCAATTTTACCTTCTGTAGCGCACTTGCACCTCCAACACAGCTTTATTGGTAGTAGTTTAATTTTGTCATTTATGTGTTTTGCTTGGGCACGGGCATTACGTAGCTTTAGCATGGCCATTTTAGCATTATATTTTTCGATTAAGTCATTGTGGGTTCTTGCCGATGGTGGCATTTCTATTATGGCTTTATTCACTCATAACGTTGATTTCATGAAGATTGAGCACACACTGCTCGCTGCGTTATCTGTCATCATATTGATGAGCTTTACTGCTAATCTATTTGCGCTTAAAAAACATGCTTATCATTATTATGTATGGTTACAGCGGTTAGCTCTAATCTTTCTCTTATTTGTTCCAATAAGTTACTTTCTAACACGCATAGATATTATTCTATTAACGCAAGTACTAACCAGTGTAGGTTTACTTTCCTTACTCTATATCGCAAGAAATTTACCGGAAAAACAAAGCCGTTTGTCAGCGATATATTCCGCAATGCTGATCATACAGATATGCTTTAATTTAGTTGCCTATGGCTTACACTTTGCTGATGTAACAGTAAAAGTTATTAACTGTATTGATATGTTTGCCTTTTGGTCGATGGCGGTAATGGTGACTTATATTATGGGACGTCGTTATCATAGTCATTTACAAGATGTGAAATTGGCACAAAAACAAGTACTAGCAAGTGCTGAGGCTTCAGAGCTCGCGCAAAAAGAACTTTTTGCCGTGCAACAAGAAGGACAAGAGTTACTCGAAAGTCGTGTGCAAGAACGAACGCTCGAACTTAATATTGCATTACAAGAGTTAGAGGTTGCTAATCAGGAGCTTAAAGATAAAAGCACAATAGATGAATTATCTGGCCTTTATAATCGTCGCTATTACGATCAAAAGTCACTGGCGGAATTTAGACGAAGTCGGCGAAATTTAACACCACTGAGTCTTATTATAGTGGATATAGATCATTTCAAAAAAGTGAATGATAATTATGGTCACTTAATGGGTGACAAGTGCATTATCGCGACGGCTAAAATTATCAAATCGTTATTACGACGCAGTACGGATATTGGTTGTCGCTATGGTGGTGAAGAATTTTGCTTAATTTTACCGGAAACCGACGCCAAAGGTGCATTGGCATTAGCACAGGAAGTTTGCCAAACTATTCGTGAGCAACGAGTTTTTGGTAATGAGACGCAAATTAGTTTAACGGTAAGTTGTGGCGTCACAACGTACCATCAAGAAAAGAATATTACACCGGAAGCTATTTTTGCAAGTGCAGATAGCGCGCTATATAAAGCGAAACAAGCTGGTCGAGACCAAGTGCAAGTCAGTTTGTTAAGCGAAATTTAAATTACTGTAGGAAATTAATATGAACAATGCCTTTGGTCAATATCCAGCACGCCGTTTGCGTCGTATGCGCAGCGATGATTTTTCTCGTCGTTTAATGTCTGAACATCAGCTGACGGTTAATGACCTTATTTATCCCGTTTTTGTTTTGGAAGGTGAAAATCAACGTGAAGTTATAGACTCAATGCCTGGCGTTGAACGCAAAAGTATTGATCTATTGCTTGAGGAGTGCCAAGAATTAGTAGATTTAGGTATTCCTGCCATTGCTATATTCCCAGTAACACCGGCAGAAAGTAAGTCGTTAATGGCGGAAGAGGCATATAACGAAGATGGTTTAGCACAGCGCACAGTGCGCGCAATTAAAGCGAAGTTTCCTTCGCTAGGTGTGATTACTGACGTTGCATTAGACCCTTTCACTACCCATGGACAAGATGGCATTATCGATGAAGAAGGTTATGTTTTAAATGAGGTCACTAAAGATACTTTAGTGAAACAAGCTTTATCCCACGCCCAAGCCGGTGCTGATGTTGTGGCTCCGTCAGATATGATGGATGGTCGTATCGGTGCTATTCGAGAAGAATTAGAAAAGCATCATTTTGTTAATACTAAAATATTGGCCTATTCAGCCAAATATGCTTCAAATTATTATGGCCCATTTCGTGATGCAGTCGGTTCAGCTGGAAATATTAAAGGCGGTAATAAGTACTCTTACCAAATGGATCCAGCTAATAGTAATGAAGCGCTACACGAAATTGCTCAAGATATTCATGAAGGGGCTGATATGGTTATGGTTAAGCCGGGTATGCCTTATTTAGATATAGTTCGTCGTGTTAAGGATAACTTTCAAGTGCCAACTTATGCTTATCAAGTTAGTGGTGAATATGCCATGCATATGGCAGCGATACAAAATGGTTGGTTAGCCGAAAAGCCTTGTGTTATGGAAGGATTATTGGCATTTAAACGTGCCGGCGCTGATGGCATTTTGACTTATTTTGCCAAGCAAGTGGCACGTTGGTTAAAAGAAGACGTTTAGTTGTCAATTACTAGTTAATAGATGACAAGTTATCGCACTGCAATGATCGCGCTACATAGCGCGGTTTTATTATTTGCCCTATCAGGTTTATTCGCTAAATGGTTAACCGTTTCGGCTAGTGTTATTGTTTTTGGTCGAGCAGCTTTTGCCGCTATAGCGCTGGGAGTTTTTATCCGTGTTATAAAAGCTCAATCGTTAATTATAAGCAATAAATATATAGTACTTATGGCAGTCACTGGCGCGGTTCTAGCACTACATTGGTTAAGTTTCTTTTACGCTATTCAAGTGTCTAGTGTTGCTATTGGTTTGATCACTTTTGCGACATTTCCTGTTATTGTCGGTGTTTTTGAACCATTATTTTTTAAGTTATCTTTTCGTAAAGACTCCTTAATTCAAGCTCTGCTAACTTTAATTGGCGTAGCACTTGTTTTACCTTGGGAGGAGCTTACAACGAGCACACTAGATGGTATATTTTGGGGTTTTATCTCGGCACTATTGTTTGCCATATTAGCCATTTTGAACCGTAAATATGTTCGAAAAATATCACCACAACACGTTGCGTGTTACCAAAATCTATTTGCTAGCTTACTCTTAATTCCCGTGATCTTGTTTAATGATTTTGAAATTACATTTACTGAGTTGTCGTTGCTGGTGCTACTAGGTGTTGTATTCACTGCTCTGGCGCATAGTCTTTACAATTTATCGCTTACACGTTTACATGCCTCTACTGCCAGTATTGGTGTATCCTTAGAGCCTATTTATGGTATTGTTGCCGCGAGTATATTTCTGAACGAGTTACTGACACCGTTAATGATATTAGGGGCCAGTATAGTTATCTTTGCAAATGTTTGGGCGGCGAAAAAAACTATTAACAGCTAATTGTTAAAGCTATGTCCACACAGCTAAGGTGATGTGCTTCTTGCTGTAATTCATCGGCGATTAATGGATGTTGGGATAACCAAGTATTAGGTACAGTTAGCTGAATTGCTTTTTCTGTAACGTTTACTACGCAATCAGGCAAGGGGTCATTAGTGCGTCGGCGACATAAAACAATGGCTAAACGAAGTAAAGTTAGCAGCTTTTTTGCTTGAGGGATATTCACTGCCGATTGCTCGACTAACACTTTATGTTCAATTTCGCCTTTATATAACTTTACCAACATGACTAACAGTTGGCGATCGGTAAAACTAAAACCAGGCAAGTCAGCATGATTCAATATATAGGCGCTATGGCATTGATGATTTTTATACGCTAACAACAGGCCAGCTTCGTGTAAGTCACAACTTGCTAATAAAATTTTATAAGCATTATCTCTCGGTAATTGCCAGTTAGAACTTACCTGAAGAAAGAGTTTCTCAACTTGATGCTTGATATTGTTTGCATGTGCTTGGTCAATATGGAATCGTTGCGATAATGCAGTTATTGTTCGCTGACGAATGTTAGTGTCACGGCTATTAGGTAGCATCTCATAAAGCAACCCCTCTCTCAGTGCGCCACTAGAAAGCTCTAACTTTTCAATAGAAAATTGCTTAAATAAGGCGATTAAAATGGCTAAACCGCTGGCAATTACAGGGCTGCGTTCTGATGACAGGCCGACGATATTTATCGCGTTTATATTTTCAAAATTGAGTAATTCTTGCTGAATTTGATATAAAAAGTTTAGGGAAAGTGTTGTTGGTTTATGTTGATAAATCAGAATTTCAGCGAGCGCTTGCATGGTACCTGAACTACCTAAAACGCACTGCCAGCCGATATTTAAATATTCATCTCGAATAGGTTTAATAACTTGCTCGGCCGCACTGATAGCTTGAATAAAGTTATTTTTGCTTATGGTACCGTTTGGAAAAAATCGTTGATTGAAGGTAACACAGCCAATGTCGAGACTTAGGGCTTTTTTTACTTCAAAACTGTGTCCTGCAATGATTTCGGTACTTGCACCACCAATATCCAAAATTAGTCTTTTGTCGGCACTACAACTGGTGTGTGCAACACCCAAATAAATATTTTTCGCTTCTTCAATGCCACTTAATAAGTTTATTTTGTTGGCTAAAATTTGCTCAGCTTGAGCAATGAATAAGTCGCGATTAACCGCCAGCCTCAATGTTGCAGTGGCAACAATACGAATATTTTTTGCAGGAATATCCTGTAAGCGTTCAGCAAAAAAACTTAAGCACTCTAAGCCTCTTGCCATTGCTGACTCAGACAAAATGTTATTGTTATCTAAGCCTGATGCTAAACGAACCTTACGTTTCACTTTGCCGACAACTTGCACGCTATCAGCAAGTTGTCGAGTGATCAGCATATGAAAGCTGTTAGAGCCTAAGTCGATCACCGCATACAGAGGCGATAAAGACTCTTCTTTGGTGAACGCCATGAACTAACGGTTCCTTTGTTGCCTATTACCACCGCTACGACTGCGGTTCTGACCACCATTATGAGGTTTATGGCGACGTTGACGAGGTTTAGGTTTTGGTAAATCTGTTAGTAAGGCGTCATGATCATATTTACTTACAGGCAGTGCATGTTCAATGTAGGTTTCAATGGCTGGCAAGTTAAATACATATTGTTCACAGGCTAAACTAATGGCATGGCCTGTCGCCCCTGCTCTACCTGTACGTCCGATACGATGAACATAATCTTCGCAGTCGTCTGGCAAGTCGTAGTTAAAAACATGTGTTACCGCTGGAATATGTAAACCGCGAGCGGCAACATCTGTAGCAACTAATATGTCGAGGTGCCCGGCAGTAAACTGCTCTAAAATCTTAAGGCGCTTCTTCTGCATTACATCGCCAGTTAATAAGCCTACGCGAATTTTATCGGCATCAAGGTGTGCATGTATTTTTTCACAAACATGTTTAGTATTGGCAAATATAATTGCTTTCTCTGGCCAATCTTCTTCTATCAATGTTTGTAGTAAAGGCATTTTATCTTCGTTTGAAGGATAAAATAGTTCTTCTGAAATACGAACATTGGTTTTTTGCTCTGGCTCAACTTCAACACTGTCAGGCTCATTCATGTGTTCAAATGCTAATTCTTTAACACGAAATGATAACGTTGCTGAAAATAGCATGCTTAAACGTTCAGTTGCGACCGGCATTTTTCTAAACATATAGCGAATGTCTTTAATAAAGCCTAAATCGAACATACGATCGGCTTCATCAAGCACTACTGCTTCAATATTGTTTAGGTTATAAACGCCCTGTTTTAAGTAATCAATTAAGCGGCCACAAGTACCAATTAAAATATCAACACCTTGCTCTAATTCCTGGCGTTGACTTTCGTAACCTTCACCACCATAAACACAACCTAAGCGTAAGCCAGTGCTTTTGGCCATTTCAATGGCATCGCGGTGAATTTGAATAGCAAGTTCACGTGTTGGTGCCATGATAAGGGCACGAGGTTGATTATGGGTAACATCTTTCTTTTGTAATAAATGATGAAATGTTGCCGCTAAAAAGGCGATGGTTTTACCTTCACCTGTTTGTGCTTGACCAGCAATATCTTTACCGGTTAGCAGAATAGGAAGAGACTTTGCTTGAATTGAGGTGCAATATTCAAAGCCCATTGATTCGAGGCCAGTAACTACTGTTGGCTCGAGCTTAAGTTCCGAGAACTTTATTTCAGTTAAGT
>OJBI01000130.1_pt1 | contig 19250 bp, 14 predicted proteins | sample 1590541 | NCBI WGS metagenome assembly OJBI01 (sample SAMN05416871, study PRJEB24817) | seawater metagenome | isolation source: Sea water | place: Canada:Atlantic | collected 2013-11 | reverse complement strand
AGCTGACCCTGATTCCTACCTTATTAGATGATGCACTTCGGAGTTGAATCCAAGAAATGATAGTTCAGTGGTGCACGAAGAAAATATCTATATATATGGACGTCTAAGGGATTCCCTGTCCTTCGAAGAAACATTTATCAGCTCTGCAGAAATTCGGCAGTCCTTGGCTTTGACTTATTTTGCCCGTATTTCTGAGTAACTTAATTATGCAAAAAATACTTATAACCTTAATATTTTTTTCTTTGCCTGTGGTGGCAGATAAAAATCAATTCATAAATAGTCAACTTAATCAAAACAGCACGGCCCAAGTTGGCTGTAAGCAATCACGGTGTCAAACCCAAGTTGGTTATATATTATTACCACAGCAACATTACCAGCACCGAGCCTCACAGACTACTCAATTGGGTGGGAATGAGTACAAGGTAGATACTAGTCAATTGCTATTAAGGGAAGAAGGCATACCTGAGTTAAATTCACTGGTGACCATTAATGCCTCTAAAGCTGATGTGTACGGAACCTTTGATTGGGAAAAAGACCTAAAAGCGATAAAGCAATCGCTTCGTGATTGGCACCCGGTCTCTTTCGACAGAGATATTAAAATTATCCACCCCTTTCCTCTTACTTCTATTAACCCTTTAGTTAAAGGGGATGTGATAAAAGTCATTAACTATAAGCTTTTAAAAGAAGTCCTCCCTTCAGTGTCTGAAAATCATTTGCTAATGCTTGTTGAGACTTATCGATAACATGCTTCTTTAGGTTTGTGAGTGTATTTACTCAGATATTAACTTTTCTCTTCAATGGTTTTAAACCAAAATCAACAAAATCATTGCTCTCTCGGTTGTGGATAATAATTGATGAATGAAAAATTAATTATATGCCTATTGAGTCTCATGTATAGAAATGCGATAAGCTGATCTTTATACTGTCGCTTTATCCACTTGCCACAACAGTGTAAATACTTCCGCCAGCCAAGTTATATGTTGTTCTTCAATTTTCTCGCCGTGTTTGTCACTATAAGCGGCTTGATTAAATTGTGATAAAAACAATTCTGATTGGGCAGATGAAATCCCTGATAAATTTAGCGCATCTACTAAAAGCATAAAGTCAGCTGCGGTACTAAATTCATAGGCTTTATTCTGTAAGTGCAAACTGGTTTGAATGGCATGAATATAAAAAGCATAGTCTTGTAAGTTACCCTGCAGTTTATAGTTGGCGACCTTTTTCTTTAATTGGTAAATAAGCCAGCTGGGCTTAATTTGTTGATATGCCATCCAAAGTATTACTAATACCACGACCACCGACACCAGATACCCCCCATATTCTAGCAACAACCACTTGATGCCTAGTGCAGCCATGCTAATCACCAATACCACGCTTTGCCAAAGCTGCAGCACGATTTTACTGGCCGACCAATCGGTTTGCTGTTGTTCGAGAATTTCCAATTGCCGATCAACGTATTCATTTACTTTTTCGTAAGTGAGTTCTTGCTCTGTTTTCTCTTGTGGTAATTGATAATACTCAGTGGGCTCATAGGGCACCCAGCCTAAGCCTTTATGGTAGGCTTCTGCCCAGGCATGAGCATCAGTGCCGCGCACTTCAATAAAACCGGTTAATGGGTTTTGATCAGTTGCTGCATAGCCATTCACCACTCGTGATGGAATGCCTAGTGTTCGCAACATAATTGCCATGGCACTGGCAAAATATTCACAGTGCCCATAGCGGGTTTCGAATAAAAAATCTGACAGAGGTGTTTTGCCTTGTGATGAAATTACCGTATCTAAGCTGTAGGCATAATCGCTGCGCAAATGTTGCTCTAGTTGGTGGGCTTTTTCCCAAAGGGTATTACTATTGGCGGTTACCTCTTGTGCAAGGTCGGCAATTTCTTCATTAAAGTTATTGGGTAATTGTAAATATACTGAAAGATTATCTTCCTTAACTGGGTAAACCAATCGATCTTGATGCCAGTTATTTTTCATGGCGGCACGATAAGCGGTGCCTTTTTTTAATTGACCAGGTACTTGAAAACTACCAAATGCATCTAGCGTTAAAACTGAGGCTGGGAAGTTTAAATTGCTTGGTTGCCAAGCCATGGGGATGGCACTGGCCAAATCGACTACCACTTCTACTTCATAGCCCATTGTAACCGCTGTACTGCTTGGGAAGGTGCTTGATAAGCCGGTTACAAACTGGCCTTTATTTTCTTCAATATAAGATTTTATTGGTTCTGCTTGCGACCAAGATATTCCGTCAAATTGATCGAAAATTTGCGTGGTTAAGTATAAGGGCACATCGCTGCGAACGTGCATGACGATGCCAGGGTTTTGCCGAGCATTATTATCTATACCAAAGTTGTCCTCTAGTGCGGTGTACTCGCCCGATTCATTATCGGCACGATTACCATAGCCATTATCAGTGTTATCTTCATCACGAGTGGCTTCTTTGTGATTATTAGCTTGAGTGTCAATATCGTTTAACGATTGTTTAAGTTGCTCAAGAGCCTGTTGAAGTTCGCTGTTTTCAGGGTCTTGTTGAGCTATCTCTTGGGCTACATTCTGCAGGCTATTTTTCGCAAGAGATTGATAGTCGCTTGGTGTGTCTGATAAGTCATCTTGAATATGTTTATTTGCTTTTTCTAACCAGGCTTTATCGTGATAATAATGATCAGAACCGGGTGTAGCACCAAATAGTAATGCTGGGAATCTTGGCATTATTAAATACACAACAAATGTACAGACTAATAAAAGAACACTACTTTTTAACCATAAAGATAAGCGCACATTAAAATGACTAACACTTAACGAAAATAATGCGCCACATAAAAATAAGCTATAAGGAATAAAATATAGAATAAAACTGCTGTCTCGGCTTTGACTGGCGCTAAACATAATTAATGCAAAACTAAGCATTAAGCCTAAATAGTATTGGCGTTTAGCAAAAGTTTGTAAATTCAATGCCAGTTGTGCAAATACCACCAGTACTAATAATGCGGCGGTAATGCCTAAGGTAAAAATAAGCGGTAAAAAAATCATCATGCCTAGCATGGCAATTTGTTCGGCACCTTTTTTATACAAGTCTTCTTCTTTAGTGGTGCCCTTCATTAAGTTCAAGCAATAGCGAGCCACAAAAAAATACAGGATGCCAACCGGTATAGCTAAAAGCCCTATCTGTAAACCAGACATCACTGAGGCCACCGCCACGGATACGGCAGCGCTATAAGGAACAGCAACCTGTTGCATTAAAATAGCCCCCACAGCTGTGTGCTGCTGCCAATGTTAATATGGGTCTCTCGGCCTTGCTTGGTGGTTCTGGCAGCGGTATTCACGCCAAAATTTGGGTAGGATGAATGATCAAAATAAATATTTATCTGGTGTTGATAGGTCATTAATGGCAAAGATGTTATATGAGCATCGTGTGAGTTATTAAAATGGATAACAAGGGGGTACGCCTTTAATTGACTGACAATGTCACTAGGATCTTCCTTTGGCTGGCCTTGCCATAACGCCAGTTCATGGAGTAACGGTTGTAAATCCCGTTGGTAGGGCTTCACTTGGTAATGATGATTATTGCTTAATACTACCAATAAGCCAAAGCCGTCTTGGGCACATTTTGCCGCCAGTGAAGCCACTACTTGTAGCATGTGCTCACGGGGATTAAATTCTTGTTCTATTACCCAATTGGTATTGGCATTTAATATAACAGCTATGGCGGGCATTTTAGTACTGTCGAACTCTTTTACTATCCACTCATTGTGTTTAGCACTCATACGCCAATGCATGTGCCGCATTTCATCGCCTTCGCGATAGGTGCGTACCATGGCGAAATCTTCTTCTGCCTTTTGTAAATGTTGTGCAATGTCGCCATCAATTTGAGAACCCAAAAGGTGTTGTTCGGGTAATTGCCTTAATGGATAAACACACGGATAAACCAAACAGCTTACCGGTTTAATTTTAATATTCTTTTTGAGAACTACCAATCCAAATGGAAAGTAGGAGCTAACCGATAGCTGCTCAAACTGGTGCTCTCCGCGCTGAGCAAAGTGAATTGTCAATTGCTGCTCAGTTTGACCTTGCAGTTCATCAAACGATGCCTGGGTAGTTTCGTATAGTGATTTATGATCATCGCGCAATTGTGCAGCTAATAAATAATGTTTTCGCTTGGTGCTAATACTTATTTTGGCATTTAGCGCCTGTTGGGAGAACGCATCTTTAGGTAAGGAAACTGAGCATGATAAGCCGCGTAATTGCCACCAGGCTCCTGCGTAACTAATCAACATTGCCGATACTAGGAATGCGAACATGGCATACAGTAAATGCAAACCACGATTCCAAGCCACTAAAAAAACAACCATGGCTAATAGCCAAATTACACGTTCAATAGTTATGGCGTTTTCTAGCCGTACTTGCCATTTGGGCGATTGGATTTCAGGCGATACTGTACGGTCCATGATTTATACCAAGGCTAAGCCAGTATTCGCTTGCTTTTGCGTATCCTGATGTTGACCTGTGCCTGGGGCTGGAATCATTAGTGCAATCTTTTGAAAGAATGCTTTATCAAAATTTATATCTTTAACACTTAATAAACGGTGAGATAGTACTGGTGATGCCATGATCAATAGGTCATCTGGTGTTACATACTGACGTTGTTGCAGTAACGCATAAGCCTTAGCTGCTTTAATTAAAGCAACACAGCCACGGGGGCTTACACCAATACGAATATCGCTGTGTTGATTGATGGCATCGCAAAATTCGGCAGCATATTCAAGCACATCATCTTTAATTACTGTTTTTGTCACAACGGTTTGTAATTGAGCCAATATTTTAGGGTTAATTAACGGCTTAAGCCCTTGTTCTGGTTGTTGTGTTAGATTGATTTGAGCTATTTTTTTCAAGCTAATTGCATTTGGATACTCAATATTAAGTTTGATAAAAAACCGATCAAGTTGCGCTTCTGGTAATGGGTAGGTGCCGCTAAATTCAACAGGATTTTGTGTTGCCATCACTAAAAATTGCTGATCTAAATTGTAGGTAGTGCGATCGAGTGTCACGTTACGCTCGGCCATTGCCTGCAATAATGCAGACTGAGTGCGCGGAGAAGTACGGTTAATTTCATCCACTAATAATAATTGAGTAAAAACTGGTCCCTTGTGTAGTGTGAATTCTTGTGTTTTAGGGTTAAAAACATTTGCACCGGTAATATCAGAGGGCATTAAATCAGGCGTGCATTGTACACGTTGGTATTCTAACCCCATTATTTTTGAAAGCACTTTAACGAGCGTGGTTTTACCCAAGCCAGGTGCCGCTTCTAATAATAGGTGACCCTGATTTAGTAGGGCAATAAGGAGCTGATCTACTAACCATTTATCTAACACCATAGATTGGTTAAGTTGTTGGCGTAGCTTTTGTAAAATAAGATGGGTTTTCTGGATATATTCTTCAGACATGACTAGTTCCCTTTATACCGAGCGTTCCTTATTAGGGCGGATTCTACCCAAAGAAAACAAAATGTATAAGCTACTTAATCACATTTATTAAAATATATGACAAGCCATGCTATTAAAGTAAGAAGACTAGGCTTGTAAATGTAAAATATGCTAAAACTACGTACAGGTCTTGATTCAACTGAATTAAGGTTCAGGGCTTGTTGAATCTTGATTTATATTGTAACAGGCTATTAATTTTGTATTACTAAGTTTACGATTTCCATAAGGAGCGTTCTGTGCCAAAAGTAATGACGGCTTTTCAATTTTCGCTATCTTTTGTGTGTTCAATCTTAGTAGGCCTTCTAATTACGTTTAATACAGCAATAGCTAATCCAGCCTCAGATGGTCCCAGCTTCGACAAAGAACTCAGCCAATTCAAATACCCTTTTCCAGTATCCAGCTTTACCTTCAAAACCCAAAACCAGTCTTTAACCATGGCTTATATGGATGTGGGCGCTAGCATAGCCTCAAAGCAAAATAACGAACAGAAGGTCGCGGTGTTATTACATGGTAAAAACTTCGCAGGTTTTTACTGGCAACGCATCGCCCAAGACTTGGTGAGTAATGGCTACCGAGTGATTGTTCCCGATCAAATTGGTTTTGGTAAATCTTCTAAGCCCCTGCATTACCAATATAGTTTTACTCAATTGGCTTTGAACACTCAGGCGCTATTAAAAGAACTCTCTATTAAAGACTACACATTGGTGGGTCATTCCATGGGTGGCATGCTGGCGGTGAACATGGCCTATTTGTATGAGGAAAACATTACAAAACTTATCCTCGTTAACCCCATAGGGCTAGAGCCTTATTTAGATTATGTACAAGTTAAAGACACAAACTTCTTTTATCAAAGAGAATTAAATAAAACTGTAAAAGGTGCGCGCAATTATCAAAAAAAGAATTATTACGCAGGCAAGTGGCATGAAAATTACGAGGCACTGCTCACTCCCCTTAAGGGTTGGTTAAACGGGCCAGACTGGTCAATTATCGCTTGGAATAATGCCTTAACTTATGGGCCAATCTTCAATGAAGACATTACCCCGAAACTGCCTAAATTAACCATGCCCACCCATCTTATAGTAGGTACCCGCGACACCACAGGGCCGGGTCGTGGTTGGAAAAAGAATGATCTGAAAAGTCAGAACCACAAAATGGGGGATTATAAAAAGCTTGGAAAAGCCGCAGTGACCAGTATGCAAAACGCCACTCTTCATGAATTAGAGGGTCTTGGCCACATGCCTCAGTTTGAAGATTATGAAAGATTCTCAAAGGTATTTTTTAAGGTTGTGGACTAAATCTGAAAAAGCCCAACTAGATATTTTAACTGGGCTTTTAAATGACTGAATATGTATTAATTGGCTAGCACTTCAAAAGTATAAGAAGTAGAGCCACTTCGTGTGCCTGACTGATTTTTAGCAATCAGGTCCACTGTATATTGGCCCGGTAAATATCTGGGCTCTGAAGGGTTTTCGTCGGTACCCAAAAATTCTTCTAAATTATCAAGTTTTAAAGCAGCCAGCGCCGCCTCACCCTCATCTGGTGGTAAGAAGTTACTAGGTGAGGTATAAATATAATAATTTCTACCCAATTCTTTATTGGTAAAAACTAATCGATCATTTAGCGAGCTGACATCTATTAGTTCTGCTCCCCCTGATGCGTCTAGGTCACTTTGTATAGCAGCGGCTAAGTCAAACACAGAGGCATAGGTGGCTATTGGGATAAATACGTTAAACGCGTTATAGCTATCACCGTAGATTTCTAGCTGAAATTCATTGTTTGCTGCTATGTCTGCAATACCACTTCCAATTCTATTGTCAGAGGTAAAGCCTATATTGGTGAGGTCAAAGATATTGCTGCTCACAGGTACAAAATTTATGCTGCCACCATTGAATCCTGTGTTATCAAATAATTGCAAAGGTGAAGGGGCGTGTACATAAAGCAGGTGTGCGAAAGGTGATGACATGATTTGAGATTCAATGGCAAAATTTAGTTCATCTATGGTGATGTTTGTTATATCGGCAACCCCAATGTTTAACAGTGCCGTTTCATCCAGTTGAATATTAATAATACTGGTCACGTCATAGCTATCGGTTATTTCAATATCAAATACGATGGCTGCATTTTGGCCACCGTTTGCTACTGAGGCAAAGTTACCTATTACAGAATTGCTTACCATAGTTGAGGTAATTTCAGCGGGGGAGCCGGCTATAAAATCAGTGATGGTTAGGGTTGGTGCTTCCAGTGTACGGGTTGTGGTGGCGGTGGCTAAACGGCCCATGGAATTAACTTCAAAAAATGCATAGTCACTAACCAATTGGCCATTCATAAACCATTCATAGGTAATGGCACCCGCGTCGTTATCATCTACAGGAATGCTCGGGGTTAGCCAATACTGGGTAACTGAATTAAAATCAAAACTGGTGGGTAGGGTTTGCGCATCCAAAAGGGTCACGTCAATTACTTCGTTTAAGACAAATTCAATATTTAGGGTTAACTCATTACCCGGTGCATCATTAAGGGTGAATGCACCTGTGGTGGTTAGGCCATCTAAAATACGAACGGAATCGGCAAAGCCTGTATAGCGAGATGGATCATTCAGGGCATTTACGTCATCGTATACGGTGACACTTAACGTGTAATATCCAGCCGGTACAGAGTTATCTAAAAATACAGAGTGCTTGCTAAAACCTGTACTGCCAGCTTCGCTTGAAAAAGACAATGGTATGTCAGCTTGTAAATCAGACTGTAATGTTCCAATTAACAAGGGAGCATCCGACATACTCTCAGGTACTTCAATGCTTAGGCTAAACGACCCAGTGTTTTGAAGAATCGACAATATGATGGTCTCTTGCGCTAAAACGCCAGCTACTACCGTTACATCTACGCTGCCACGGGAAAACAAATAGCTGTCTGCGGTAAACGCTTCTACGATAAAATTCCAGTCACCAATTTCCAATGAATCTAATTGAATGGAATTTCCCCCGTCAACGGTTAGCTCCAAGCTCTTACCATCAGGGCCTGTACCCACCACTCGATAACTATCTGCCACAAGCTCTACATTAGGTTGCAGTGTTCGACTGCGTGAACTTAAAAAAGAAATTTCAAGTTTTCCAAGGTTTGATTTGGCTTCTTCTGAATTATTATTACTTGAGTCTAATTGGCACCCCGTGCTTAAAAATGCAATAGCCAGAGTTAATAGAAACATGTATCTCAAATTACTGAGATAATTCAATACATTAGTTTTGTACTTCATTCTAATATCCTTTTTAAAATTAAGTGGAGTTTGATTACCGCTGAATTCAGCAATCGCTGGGTAGCAGAGCACAGAACGTACCATTGGCTATTGGTAAAACTCATCATAAAGAATTAACATCGGGCTAAGTTAATGAAATGCCTTAAGTAATTTTTTTATGAAAAAATATTAAAAAGTAACCTTAGTTTAAAACACAATACCTTGGTTCTTTGTTAGTTCTTGAAGATATAAAAAAGGAGTGGAAAAAAGTTGATAAGGTATCTGTATTAATATTTAAAGATGACGCTGGTTAAAACTTCTTAGGAAAATGAGTAGGCGGATTAAATCGGCCGTTTATTAACCGGCAAAGGATAACGGCCGAATATAGTACTTTGTATGTGTATATATTTTAGGTGTTTAGTTTAGATGTGCTTGCGCCATGACCTCTAGTTTTAGGCGTTGTTACATTGAGCATAAAAAGCGTCACTGATTTTTACTTACTTGTACTACTTATAGATAATCGTCACGGTTATTTCTAACCCTCAAGCCATTTCTTCGCTTCGCTCATCATCAACCCCGCTCGATTGGCAATGGGCTGACTCTGATTTGTACACAAATATAGGGTTTCACTTACCGGCTTATTTAGGCGGTGCCATGTAATCTTGCTGGGCGAATGAAACGCTTCCACAGCGTAGGCGGGTAATACGGTAAAACCTAGTCCTAAACTTACCGGTTCTAAAATTAAACTTATTTGGTTTGAAAAACCATTTATTTCAAAATCTTGAATGTGTTGAAACTCTTTAAAGTTTTCCCCTAATAATAGACTGGCGTGGTGAGCTCCATCTGGGTGGTCTATAAACCCCAGTTGTTGCAGTACTTGCCAATTCACCTTTTCCACTTGTGCTGGGGTTACTAAGTATAAAGGTTCTTTGGCCACCGCTTGGTAATGCACTTGGTTTTGCAGGCTTTGCTTGGTCATAAAGCCCATGTCTACTTCTAAATTCATAATTGCCTCTTCCACCTGCGTATTGGGGGCAAAACGGTAATCTATTTTCAATTTTGCATGCTGGGCTTGTATGGCCAATAAATGAGGATACAGCTTTAGCCCCACACTGCCCGGTGACATGATTTTTACAACCCCTTCGTATAGGGGGTCAGTTTTAATATTTTGCTCAAGCTCCATTAAAGACGCCAGTATCTGGCGGCCTTGTAAATATAGGCGATTACCGGCATCGGTTAGGGTGAACTGCTTGCCTTGGCGTACCAGTAACGCTTGCCCCACGTGAGCCTCTAGCTTGTGTATATGCTGGCTTACCCCAGATTGAGTCATGTGCAGGCGCGCGGCGGTATGGGTGAAATGACCCACTTCAACAAGGGTGCAAAAGCTGCGTAATAGGCTGGGGTTAATCATTAAAATTTGTACTTATTTATATTAAAAATGATAATTTTTCATAATGTAAAGCTAGAGGTATTCTGACCATAAATCAATGAGTAAAGGACAAGTTATGAGCCAGGTATATCCAAGAAACTTCTCGCACATTGGCATTTCTGTGCCGGACTTAGACGCGGCAGTAAAATTTTATACACAAGTGTTAGGTTGGTATTTAATTATGCAGCCCACCCAAATAAGCGAAGACAACAGCGCCATTGGCGAAATGTGCACCGAGGTATTTGGTGCTGGTTGGGAGAAATTCTCCATCGCCCACCTATCCACAGGGGACAGAATAGGGGTTGAGTTATTTCAGTTTAAAAACCAGAAAAACCCGGAAGACAATTTTGAATACTGGAAGACCGGCGTATTTCACTTTTGTGTGCAAGACCCAAATTTAGAAGAACTGGCCGATAGAATTGTGTCGGCCGGTGGTAAAAAACGTATGGCTAAGCCCCGTTATTATTACCCAGGCGAAAAGCCTTACCGCATGATTTACATGGAAGACCCATTTGGCAATATTCTTGAAATATACAGCCACAGCTATGAACTTATTTACAGTGAAGGGGCTTATTAAGCCAATACCTGTGGGTGGGTGTTACTTGTCAGTCTCAACACTTTGTTAGTGAACAGCTATCTCCCCTTATTGGGGCGGGTTCTTAAATTTAGTTAATTGTGCTTATTTTCAGTGCTTATAACTAGTAAAGTTTCTACTCTGTTAAATATGTATTTTTTAAAAATTTCTTATTTTTATGTTTAATAATTCCTTAACAAGAATGTAATTTACTTCATGGATATTTGATTGCCTAGCTTATTAGCTAGATAACTTTTTAACTTTGAAGGACTCTAGACATGAAAAAAATTATGCTTTTATCTTTACTTTCTGCATTATCTTTAAATGTATTGGCAACGGGATCAGCCACTTTTAATGGGCCAACTGTTACGACAACTAACGGAACTTCTTCAAAGTTTTTTGTAGATGCAGCAAACGGGCACTATTTTTGTCAGGCTTATGGGTTTTCCCAAGTGACTGGCGGTACTATTACGTGTGGCGAAGATGAAGATGAATATGCAGCTCATGATTTTAATTCTGGGGATTGGGTTATGAAAAGCACGGGTAGTAAAAATCAGTGCTATCCGTTGTATCAGTCAATTTCTTGCAATTAAAAAATTCACTTAAAATATAAAAGCTCCTAGAAATAAGAGGGGCTTTTATAACTATTTCCATTATTTTGTTAATTAACTATCCCGTTTCTTAAGATAATCCGAAAACATTCTAAGTATCATCTTAATGGCCGCATCACGGGTTTTGTCATCTTCTAAAAGATGCGAGTCAAACGCCATGCCGCGAATCACCCATTGAAAAATCGTTAGAATTTCACGTAGGTCTTTGTCTTGGTTTTTCTCGGTTACATCAAACCAGCGCTCACTCTTTTTTAAAATATCCTGCCCCATGCGCATGAATACCGGTTGAATGACTGTGCGTAACGCGTCATCTCGTTTGCTGGCTTGCAGAATTTCCATTAGGGCATTGTTATGGGAAAAGTCCCCAATGAATTTTTTAACTTCTTCTAGCCCGTCTACAAATTCATTATTAGAAGCTTCAAACATTTTGGCTGTGTTGTGGGAAATCTCGCCTATTAATTTCTCCGCCGCCGCTTCAATAATGGCCGCTTTATTTGGGTAGTGATGTAAAGGCGTGCCGTTGGAGGTTTGCGCATATTTGGCAATTTTACCTATGGTGGTGCCGGCGTAACCTTCCACCGACAGGCACTCAATGGTGGCATCCAATAAACGTGATTGCATGCTGCGACTGCGTTGTGCCTGCGTACGGCGTGGGGCTTTTGGGCCGCTTGCTGAATCTGTTACTGGGTCTGTCACCTGCGCCTCGTTTCCTTAATGGCTTTTCACCAATCATAAGCTGCTCAAAATGAGTTGGGCATTCTACCAGCCTAACTAAAGCAGGCAAGGTCAGCTCTATGGGTTACCCACAGGCTTCCTTATTTAAATGCTCGCTAAATTCGACAAGGGCTTTGTGGGTAACTTGCCCTTTATTGAATCCGTTCAAGCTTAGCCGTTATTGACGAACCCGCCTAAAACCCGTTAGTCTAACTTACTGTATGGTTAGTAAGTAAGTTTAAGTGGTTAGTTAACACACACATTTATGGGTTTTAGGGTGAAAGAATATGGCGGCATCTCTTCGATATGACGAGCGCGTAGCGATCGTAACCGGCGCAGGCGGCGGGCTTGGGCGTATGCATGCACTTACTTTGGCACAAGCGGGTGCCAAGTTAGTGATTAATGACTTAGGGGGCAGCACCGACGGCGCTGGCCAATCGTCTAGTGCTGCCGACAAGGTAGTGGAGGAAATTCGTGCCCTTGGCGGCGAAGCCGTGGCCAATTACGACTCGGTTGAAAATGGCGCAGCCATCGTCAAAACCGCCATTGATGCTTTTGGCCGGGTAGATATAGTCGTGAACAACGCGGGTATTTTGCGGGATGCTTCGTTTCATAAAATGTCCCAACAAGATTGGGACCTTGTAAACCTTGTGCATTTACAAGGGGCGCAAAGCGTTACCCACGCCGCATGGCCTTACATGCGTGAGCAAAACTACGGCCGCATTATCATGACCACCTCGGCGGCGGGTATTTACGGCAACTTTGGGCAAGCCAATTACGGTGCGGCCAAATTGGGCATGTTGGGCTTAGCCAACACCTTAGCCGAAGAAGGGCGCGCTAAGAACATTCGGGTGAATACTATTGCGCCAGTGGCTGCCTCGCGCATGACCGAAAATATTTTGCCGCCGCAATTATTAAGCGAATTAAAACCTGAATACATTAGTCCGCTAGTGGCCTGGTTGTGTCATGAAGATTGCGAAGAAACCAAGGGCTTGTTTGAAGTGGGTGCCGGTTATATGGCCAAACTGCGTTGGGAGCGCACCTTGGGTCATGCCTTTAAATTAGGTCAAGCCATTGCCATTGAAGACGTGGCTAAAAAGTTTGACAAAATTTGTGATTTTGAAAAGTCCGAGCATCCACAAGATGTGAACACCGCCATCGGTGCCATGCTCACCAACATCACTAACCCAAGCTTAGGGGGCAATGAATTTATCGATCTAGACGAAGCCACCGGCCATGAGACCACGTTGGAATCCAGTTACGACGAACGGGATTTATCTATTTATGCCCTAGGGGTGGGTGCCGGTAACGACCCGTTGGATGCTACGGAATTACCCATGGTGTATGAAGGCTCTAAGGAAGGCTTTAAAGCCCTGCCCAGTTATGCCGCCTTACCACAATTAAGCGCCATGTTAGAGCTTGCTAAAAATGGCGGGCAGTTAATTCCCGGTTTAAATTACGGTTTTGATCGCAGCTTGCACGGCGAGCAGTACACGCAAATTAAGCAGCTGTTCAACCCCAGTGCCAAGCTCACGCATACCTATCAATTAAAACAGGCCTTTGATAAAAATCCCCATGCGGTGGTGGTGATTAGCGTAAATACCAAAGATGAAAGCGGCGAAGTAGTGGCCTATAACGAAATGAGTGTGTTTGTGCGCGACGGTGGCGGTTGGGGCGGCGATCGTGGCCCAAGTGGTGAAGAGAATACTCCACCTAGCCGTGACCCAGATGCCACCATCACCGAGCATATTCCTGAAAACCAAGCCCTGTTGTATCGCTTATCAGGCGATTGGAATCCCCTGCATGCCGACCCCAAATTTGCCCAAGCCTTTGGTTTTGATAAACCAATTCTGCACGGCATGTGCACTCATGGCTATGTGACCCGCCATGTGGTGAAAGCCTTTTGTGGAAACGACCCGCGCCTAGTAAAAAGTATTAAGGTGCGTTTTGCACAAAGCGTATTCCCTGGTGAAACTTTACAAACCCGCATGTGGCAAGAAAGCGATACTCGCATTGTATTTGAAACCACTGTTGTGGAGCGTGAAAAAGTGGTGATTCAAAATGCTGCCATTGAGCTTTATAAAGAAGTGCCAGTACGTGTGGTGAAAACCCCCAAGCAGGACTCAAATGCTGTAGACGTAGAAGACAAAATTATCCCTGCTGATATTTTTAACGCCCTTGATGAATTTGTAAAATCGGATGAAAAAATTGCCAAAACTACGCAAACGGTTTTTCAATTTAGTTTATCAAGCAGCTTAAGCGATACACAAAGCAACTGGGTACTGGATTTAAAAAATGGCACAGGTGCCTGTTACGAAGGCACAGATGATAGTAGCGATGTAAGCCTTGAGTTAAGCGAAGAGAATTTAGTGGCCATGTTAACCGGCCAAGCAGATGCGCAAAAATTGTATTTCGCGGGCGACATGGTGATTGGTGGCAATGTAATGGCCTCTAATAAGTTAGAAGCCATTAGTGGTATGGATGGCAAACTAATAGAGCAGAAAAAAGCGCAACGCTTAGCATGTAGTGGTGAAAGTGCTGAAGGCTCTGCCCAAAATGACACGCTACAAGCAGCGGATATTTTTGCAGCCATTCATAAACACCTTGCCAGTAATGATGGAAAGGCCGCACAACAAGCCCAAACGGTTTTTCAGTTTGATATTAGTGAACCTGAATCTCACTTTGTATTGGATTTAAAAAATGGCCAAGGCAGCTGCATTGCCGGCGCCATTGATGACGCCGATGTGAGCCTTGGTGTCAGTGAAGAAAACTTACTGGCTATGTTTGTGGAGGGTGCCGATGCTCAGCAGTTGTATTTTTCTGGTTCGCTCACCATAGGTGGTAACGTCATGGCCTCTAGCAAGTTAGAAGCCTTGGGAGAAATTGATAAAACCCTTTACCAGAAAGCTAAAACTGAACGTTTAGAAAATACATCAACTGATAAAAGTGATGCTACGGTTGCAGCGGCTCCAAGTCGTGAGGCCATTGGCGAGAAAGTATTAGCGGCGTTTACCAGCGCAGGTCACACCGTTGAGGGTAGTCTTAAAATAAATATTCAAGCACCAGATGCCACTTGGTTTTTGACGGCTCAGCAGGTCTTAATAGAAGCAACTGAACCTGTTGATACTACATTAACCCTAAAAGACAGTGACCTAGAAAAGCTTGCTACGGGTGTAGAAAGCGTCAAAGGGTTATTTCAGAAAGGTAAGATTCAAGTTGATGGCAACATAGCACTGGCCCGACAAATTACCATGTTTGAAAACTTACTAGCTAAATAATCGGCGCCAATATTGAGGACAATAAAATGACAAATAAAGTAAACGTAATTGGCGTTGGCATGACCAAGTTTGCCAAGCCCGGTGCCAGTGATGAATATTTTGAAATGGCCCGTGACGCAGGTTTAATCGCATTAAAAGATGCCGGTATTCAATACAGTGATGTGCAGCAGGCTTACACGGGTTATGTATACGGTGATAGCACCTGCGGTCAGCGTGCCGCTTACGAATTGGGTTTAACCGGCATTCCGGTATTAAATGTGAATAGTAATTGCAGTACCGGTTCATCGGCCTTGTATTTAGCGCGTCAGGCCATTGAGGGTGGCATGGCCGAATGCGTATTAGTTTTAGGTTTTGAAAAAATGGAAAAAGGCGCACTGGGTTCATATTTTAATGACCGTGAATCCCCCATGGGTAAACACATGGAAGTGATGATAAGCGAACAAGGCTTTAACCAAGCGCCAGTAGCAGCACAAATGTTTGGCGGAGCCGGGCGCGAATACATGTGGCAGCACGGTACCAAGCGTGAAACCTTTGCTAAAATTGCCGAGAAAGCCCGCGATCACGCCAGCCGTAATCCTTATGCTTTGTTTAGCGAAAAGCTCTCGGTAGAAGAAATTATGGCATCCCCTGATGTATTTGATCCGCTTACCCGTTTTCAATGTTGCCCACCTACGTGCGGGGCAGGGGCTGCGGTTTTGTGTAGCGATGCCTTTGCAAAAAAACACGGCATTAAAAATCCGGTGTACATTGCCGCGCAATCCATGACCACAGATTTTGAATCTACTTTTAATGATAAAAGCATGATGAAAATGGTGGGCGTAGACATGACTCGCGCCGCTGCTAAAGAAGTGTACGAGCAATCGGGCATTGGCCCAGATGATGTACAAGTGGTCGAGCTACACGATTGCTTTACCGCCAATGAATTACTTACCTATGAAGGGTTAGGATTGTGTGATGAAGGACAAGCAGAGCAATTTATTTGGGATGGCGACAATACTTATGGTGGCAAGTATGTAACCAATCCATCTGGGGGCTTGTTATCAAAAGGGCATCCGTTGGGCGCTACGGGTTTAGCGCAATGTACTGAACTTGTTTGGCAATTACGTGGTACGGCAGACAAACGTCAAGTAGAGGGCGCGCGTATTGCCTTGCAGCATAACTTGGGTTTGGGTGGCGCTTGTGTGGTTACCATGTACAGAAAGGATTGATGTGTAGAAAAATAAAGAGCAGGAAAGATTAGAAATGATAAAGCCCTTTTTATTAAGGGCTATTAAAACAAAAAGGCCAGCTGATTTAAGCTGGCCTTTTCGTTGGTTAATTAAATAAGAATTAACTAAGCATTAGTTTCAGTTTTTTTTTCACCTTTTATTTTAAGGACAACCAAGCTTGCTAAATATATGGCGATGCCTGCCAATATTCCCACTAAAGCACCTACTAGGCTGGGAACCATCCACGCTACAAAGGGCACACCTTGTACAGCATGCAGTGTGCTTTCTACCCAGTGATGTCCCATGGGAATACCATGCAACAAAATGCCACCGCCCACTAAGAACATGGCGGCTGTACCTACAATAGAAAGGCTTTTCATTAAGAAGGGGGCAAACCATAAAAGGCCACGGCCAGCCATATTCATAAGGCCCTTGCCAGCGCTTTTTTCTACAAAGTACAACCCTACATCATCAATTTTTACAATGGCCGCCACTAAACCATACACTGCCACGGTAATGCCCAGTGCCACGGCGCTTACTACCAAACATTGAGTTAAAAAGGGGCTGTGTGATACGGCGCTTAACGCGATAACGATGATTTCGGCCGATAAAATAAAATCGGTACGAATGGCCCCTTTTATTTTTTGTTTCTCTAATTCAACGAAATCTATGGAAGGATCTTTAAGGGCTTGAGTGATCTGCTGGTGCTCTTGTTCTTTTTCGTCTTTATGAAAGAAAACATGGGCCAGTTTTTCAATGCCCTCAAAACACAAATAAGCGCCACCCAGCATTAATAGCGGAGTGATTAACCAAGGAATAAAGGCACTGATTAATAGTGCTGCAGGAACCAATATAAATTTATTTAAAAAGCTGCCCTTGGCCACAGCCCACACAACTGGTAATTCACGCTCGGCGCGCACACCGCTTACTTGTTCGGCGTTTAGGGCAAGGTCATCTCCCAATACCCCGGCGGTTTTTTTGGCAGCCACTTTAGAAAGAACCGCAACGTCATCTAATAGGGTGGCAATGTCATCAATGAGGGCGAGTAAACTGCTGGAGGCCACAGGTCATTCCTTTTTATGTGTATTTATACGTCAAGCTATAGGTTTAGTAATAACAGTGGATGGTAACAGGATATGGCATAAATGTGGTGGGGTGATTAGATGAAATGCCGTTAATGTTAATTGCTTCAAATAGAAGGGGGGCTTACACTGTGGCCGAAATTTTATGCAGGGTTATCAAGGGGAATTTGTAAGCTTTATACAGATAATATTCCTATGCAGATCATTAATCAGTTTGAACAGGTTGTAGGTAGAAAATGGCAGAAGTACAAGAAAATTATATAGCCGGTTTTTGGAAAAGGCTCTTTGCTTTATTGATAGACCTTTTAATACTAAGTGGGGTTGGTTTTTTATTAGGGCTATTTTTTGAAAGTACATTTGTAGAAATTGGTAATCTAGGAAAGCTCATGGGTTTTGTCATAGCCCTGAGCTATTTTGGTGTGATGAATAGCCAAATTGCTAAAGGGCAGACAATTGGTAAGCGAATAGTGAAGATTCAGGTGGTAGATGCAGAAGGCTCGCACATTAATATCCTTAAGTCTTTATTAAGATACAGTGTTTTATCAATTCCATTTTTTCTAAATGGTACTTATATTTCTTTTGAAAGTGACTTGATTAACCTAGACTATTTTATACTTCCTATAGTCTTGGGTGGTACGTTATCTATTTCATACCTGTATTTATTTAACCGTAGCACTCGGCAATCCTTGCATGATTTAGCTGTTGGTAGCTATGTGGTTAATAGTGAATCAACGGTGATAGCCATTTATTCAATATGGAAACCTCATTTGGCAGTAGTTGCTGCCTTTTATTTTGCTTTAGCGGTGGCGCCGGTATTTTTGGAGGATACCTTCTCTGAGTTAGCTAAAAGCATACCAATTAAAGAAATGGCAATAACACAAGAAATTTTAAGCAGTGAGCCATTAGTAAAATCTGTCAGTGTTATGGATAGAACGTCAACTATTTCGTCCTCGGTTCATGGAGAAAGCACTGCAAACTACACTAATATTCATATTTATTTAATGGCTAACGATGTTGCTAATCCTGTATTAGCTGAAAGGTATGCTCAGATTGTTATAGACAGTTATGTAGAAGCTATAAATAAAGATTCAATAAATATAACCTTATCATATGGTTTTGATATTGGAATTTGGTCCCAGTGGTATAGTCACACTCATGTATTTAATCCAGCTGAATTGCGGGCTATTAAAGCTAGCAGTATTTGATTAGCCTCTAAAAACTATAAGTTATGCTTGGTGATATAATTCACCAAGCTTAGCCCGAAAATAACTTTTTTGTTTACTCTAACTTTTTTCCTTCTTTTCATTCTGAAGATTCTCAAACACCCCGTTCACCAGCCACAAAAACAACGCCGCACAAATCACGGCCGAAGCAAAGGTCATACACATCACCATAATCTGGTAACGCACTGCAATAAGTGGCGACACCCCAGAGAGTATTTGCCCTGTCATCATGCCAGGTAATGAAACCAATCCTACGGCAAATAAGGAATTGGTAATGGGTATTAGCGCCGTTTGCAAAGCAATGTGCCTGGCTTGCGCTAGTGCTACGCCCCGTTGTAATTCAGCGTTTAAGCGCTCGGCCGCAAGACTCACACTGTTCATGGCATTGGCGAAAATCATTCCAGCTAAGGGAATCATATA
>OJBI01000124.1_pt1 | contig 19663 bp, 11 predicted proteins | sample 1590541 | NCBI WGS metagenome assembly OJBI01 (sample SAMN05416871, study PRJEB24817) | seawater metagenome | isolation source: Sea water | place: Canada:Atlantic | collected 2013-11 | reverse complement strand
TGGTCCTATATCAATAGGTGAAGATTTTACCACCGATGATAGCCTCACCATTAACAGCCACTACTTATTTAGCGCCTACGACTGGCTAGCCACACCTTTTTTGGAAATTTCATTTGGACTGGGATCCAGTTATAACGATTTTACTCAGGAAAACACTTTCCAGCCTAGAATGAGCAGCCGTTATGAACTAAATCCACAATGGACACTCACAGCCGCTATTGGAAGGCACCATCAGTTTCATCGTAACTTTCGTTTCATTGACGAAGACGTGGGCACACCCGATTTAAAAATGCCAAGCAGTGATCATTATGTAGTGGGTTTTGAGTTTACACACGATGAATCTATTAGCGCGAAAGTTGAAGCTTATTATAAAGACCTACACGACCTAGTGCGCTCCAACCCAGAATTAGAAAACGATTCACAAGCAGATAATTATATTAATGGCATATCTGGTAAAGCTTATGGCATAGAAATGCTAATTAACAAAAACCTTACCGATAAATGGTACGGATGGTTATCTGTTTCTTACAGCCAAACTAAACGCACTGATGATGTTACTAATACTGACTTTGATTATGAGTTAGATCGCCCATGGATTATTAATTTAGTGGCCAGTTACGAATACAGCCCCATTACTACCTTGGGCTGGAAATGGCGCTATCAAAGTGGCAACTTAATAACCCCTGTAGAAGGCGCCATTCCAATTGATGAATCAGGGGTTGAGGTGGATCTTACAGGCCTTGAACCAGATGGTACTCCGACCAATATTAATGACGTATATTTATGGCAACCTACCTACGCTGACAATGCCTTAAACTCAGAACGCCTACCCGCCAGCCATAGTTTAGATTTTAGAATCGACTTCGCGCCCGAACGAGATACCACTTATTATTTTGAAATACTCAATGCCTATAACCAGCAAAATGTCACCGACTACAAATACAGTGAAGATTATTCCGAGCGAGAAAAAGTAAATGACCTACCCACTATATTTAACTTTGGCATGCAGTTAATTTATTAGTCGCTAAACAAAAAAAAGCCCAGTAAACCTGTTGGCCTACTGGGCTGTTTTGATAAATAAACTCACATCCAATTCTAGCGACTTACCCAAGCTTGCATGCGTTTATCCATATTTAATCGCAACAACCTCAAACCTTCATTCATGACATTGTAGTGCGCATCAATAATGGCCGTACTTAGGGTAAATAAATCATCGGCTTGTGTGGCAATGTCTCTGCCGCTTAATAAATCTTGCTCTACCATGCCCACTAAACGCTCTAACTTAGGTTCGCACAGTAATGCGGCAATGAGTGAGCTGGTAATCTCCAGCGCTTCTTGCGATAAGCATTGCGCCTGAGCCTTAATCTTTACCATTTGCTTATTCATTTGCCCCATTAAGAAGCGCAAGCGCATGTCGCTGCCAGCATCCATAGAGCCAATCGTACAAGCCGAGGTACCCAGTGCACGAATTTGCCCCACCAGTTCAATGAAACAGGGCAGCTCGTCAAAAACATACACACCCAATGCTTGATGTTGAAAATTAGTTTGAATCAACTCTTCCGCTTTATTACCGGTGCCGGCAATGTACCGCAGCATCTGTTTGACCAAATGGCTATGCAGCTCAAAGTTTTCCAGTATTTCATCTTGGCGCCATTGTAAGTGCACGGTTTGCCAAGCACTGCGGATGTCGTTCCACAGCTGAATATCAAAAATCTCATGGGTAAGGTGTAATTGGCGCTCCAGCTCTTTAAAGCGCGCATTCACCTCTCGGGCCAGTATCCGAGTTTTACTTTCAAAAAATGGATTACCCGCCAGCGCACCATTGGTGGCGGCACGATGTTGCTGCACTACCCTTACCTGCTCAAATAAGGCTTTAATAAAATCTAACGACTTAAGCCTTAATTGCTGGTTTTGATGCAATGCAGCCATAGAGGAGTAATCTGTATGGGCGGCGGCTAGCATGATGAACTCACTTGTATTTATGTCCTATTTTGTACCTTCATAACTTTTACTACAGCAAAGGCCATACCAAAACAAAATATTCATATATATCAATGATTTAGAGCGTACGCCTATTATCTCATTAAGGTTGTCGCACAGAAATTGTGCAAGATACATTAAGCTAATATTATTTGGGGCATGCTTTACCGCTAAAGTCAGGGAATGACCTAACAAGGGGCATAATGAAAATGCCTGAGAAATGGGATTACAGCAGAGGGTCAAGCATGGCATGAAGGCGCTTGATAATAGGCAGGCTAGCAAAGCCTAGACCCACAAACTAACGAACGCAGTTTGCAGATCTATATGCAGTACCCTTCCATGGACACTTCTACAAATTAGAACTTGTAGTTAACCTGTGCAGACAAACCAAATACGTCTATTTCGTATTCGCCCGTTACAGACGCTAAGCTACCAGTCTGAGTGTTGTCATTCTTTTTATTTACTTCCTGTAGGCTCATCTTGTTCATAAACAAGTAACCGGCAGCCACATCAAAAGAAAGATCTTGGTTTACAATATAGCCCATACCCAAGGTTACCCACTGACGGTCAGAAGACGGTACACGGGCGGTACGGTATTCGCTATCTACAGGCGACTCGTCATAAGCATAACCAGCACGCAATGCTAAACGATCATTTATCTGGTAAGTGGCACCGATAGAAGCAGCCCATACGTCTGTCCAGCTTTCATCAATGTGGCCAATGTAGCCCGCATCAAGCCCATTAGCATATGATACATCGGAAATATCAAGGCCATCAGCCTGACTAGGCGTGGTTCTTTCAGTAGCAATCACGTCAAAATTTTGGAATGAAGACCAGCCCGTCCAAGTAGTACCTGCTTGTAGTAGCAAGTCATCTGTTGCTTGGTGAGCTATAGACAATGTCGCAGACGCAGGAGTAGTTAGAGGAACTTTAGAGGCTTGTGGAGCAACAGGTACTGTCGTAACTGTATCATCGGCAAAATCTGCAGGTGTACCGACATTACTATATAAAGCAAACTCGTTATTAGCGAAAGTTGAATCGCCTTCCAAAGTAATATCAATCTCAGAACGATAAGTAAGACCTAAAGTTGTCGCTTCGTTTAGTTTGTAATATAGCCCTAAGTTCCAGCCGTAGCCCCAGTCATCACCGGATACTTCATAGTGGCCTTCATAGCCTTGATACTGAGTTTGGCCAAGTATAACCGCTTCCCCTGCCACGCCATTAACGGCAGAAGAGTAAGGAACGGAGTCAACATACTTAGATAACAAACCATCCATGTAAACAATATCGATACCACCACCAATGCTGAATTGGTCATTTATTTTATAGGCAATACTTGGCTGAATTTCGAAGCTTACAAGTGAAGTCTCATCGGCAAAACCGCCACCCACAAATCCTTCATCATAATCAGTATTAGTGCCGAATGGTGTAAATATACCTAAACCAAAAGACAGCTTTTCATTAATTGGCTGAACGTAGTAAAAGAAAGGTATGAAAGCCTCTCCTAAATAATTCCCGCCATCGTTATAAGGATCAGCATCATCCGCACCAGTAATTACGGCACCCGCTGCATTGGTGGCATCTCCATCAAAATCACCATTAGCCTTTATATAAGTAAAACCACCAGAAAACTGAGCACGATCCAATTCAGTCATGGCCGCTGGGTTGTAAAAAACCACTGATGCATCTTCAGCCATAGCCGCACGGCCTGCATGCGCAGTCCCCATACCAGCCGCACTTTGTTCATTAATTTTATAACCACTGGCGAAGCTCACCGAGGGCGCAAGTACCGCAGCAACTACGGCGGATCTTAATAATATTTTTTTGTTGATCACAACTCTGTCCTATCTATGTTGATTAACCGTCTTGTATAAATTGACGATGTAGGATTCCGCTGTTTTGTTTTTATTGGGGCAGAATTAACGGGGCGCAGTATGCCAGTGGTCATTAAGCGCCATAAAGGTTAATTTTGACCAAAAGTGTCTTAAAGGAGATTTTTTTGTAACCAAAAGGTAAGATTGATTTATAAAAGGTACACAAGTACCAATATTAGCCCTCGCATGGTGCATGTTATTGTTCCACAATAGCAACAGTATTAATCAATTAGTGGATATTGCCATGGAGCAGTTCGACCTAAACGAAATCGCCATCTTTGTTAAGGTGGTCGATGCAGGTAGCTTTACAGGCGCAGCCAAATCTCTAGGGCTACCCAAGTCAACTGTTAGCCGTAAGATCACCCAGTTAGAGGAACGCTTAGCCGTGCGCTTATTACAGCGCACCACACGCACCCTTAGCCTAACGGATACCGGCACCGCTTATTACCAACAATGCTCGCGCATCATTAATGATGTGCAAGAAGCCAATGTGGCCGTGACCGAGATGCAGTCCAAACCTGTGGGTACGTTGCGCATTACCGCCCCCATGCTGTTTGGCTCTATGGTGTTAAGCGATATCATCGCTGATTTTTTAAAGAACAATTCAGGCATTCAAATTGATTTGGTGCTCACCGATCAGACTCTGGACTTGATTCAAGAAGGCATAGATGTGGCATTTCGAGTGGGTGTATTGGCCGATTCATCGCTCATAGCACGAACGCTGGGCACGGTTAACCTCATTACTTGTGCCAGCCCAGCCTACATTGAAAAATACGGCATGCCTGAACACCCACAAGATTTAACGAAGCACGAAATACTGGCTTGGGGCCAAACTAAGTCGTGGGATTTCGACACCCCGGAAAGCTTTAGCGTGAACGTAAGCCCTAAAGTAAAAGTAAACGATGCTTTTAGCCTGCATAAACTAGCCCTAAATGGATTAGGCATTGCGCGTTTACCAGCCTTTTTATGTGCAGATGACATTAGATCAGGGGCGCTTAAACCCATGATGTGTAACTGGTCGGTAAACAGCGCTCCCATTCATGCGCTATACCCCAGCAACCGCCATTTAAGCGTGAAAGTACGCTCCTTTGTAGATTACATTGTGGAAGAGCTTAGGCATGACCAGCCTTGGAACGTGGAATTTGAAAAAGACCACGAGTGTGATGCACTAAAAGTGTAATTCATAAGAAAATACCTGCAGGGGATAATTTCTGCAGGTGCTTGCGAATTAAATAAGCCCCACTTCGCGGGCCTTTATAATAGCCTGCGTACGACTCTTCACATTCAATTTCGCATTAATACGCCTCGCATGAGTTTTCACCGTGTGCAAACTAATAAACAGGTGCTCGGCAATGCCTTGGTTACTTAAGCCTTGGGCGATTAATTTTAGCACCGCCATCTCTCGCTGACTCACCATGGTTTTCACTTGAGCAAAACCCTGATTCGGCCCCTGCTCTTTAGAAATATCAATGTGCGCCATGATACTTTGAATAAAGGGTTTTTCTTTTAAATTAGATGGCAACTGCTGATAAATGGCCGTCATGCCGGAGCTGTATTCTATAAAAGGCATTATGCAATTTTCTCGCTCGGCTATATCTACCGCTTTACGAAAATCTTGTAACGCCTCATCTTCATTGCCCAATTGAAAGCGTAATATGGCTCTCATAAGGTGACCTACAATTAAAGAAAAACCTTGTAGGGGCTTTCCATTATTGGTGAGCTTATCTTCAAGTAATTTAAGCGCTTCTTTGTGAAAGCCGCCAATGGATTTTGCCCGTACAAACAAAATATCTAACAAACTTCTTAATGCTGGATAATGTTCTGGTGACAACGCATAAGGGTTACTGTCGAGCAATTGATACATCTTTTTAAAATTCACTAAGGCTTCGTCTAACTTGCCTTGGTCTATTAAAAGATTGCCACGCATCACGCTGATCCAGGGCTGGTAAATAAAGCCAGGCACTCCCCATGATTGTAATTTCGCTTCGGCGTAATACAAATGATCATAAGCTTTTTCAGTATGATTACGATGGCGCTCTACGTTACTGAGCACCACGTAAGCCATCATGATGTACACATCGTGACAACGCTGAGCCACTTGCATGCCTTGCAATAAATTTTGTTTGGCTTCAGGCACGTTATTTAACAGCCAGTTTAAGTAGCCCTTGTAAATAAGTAAGCGCCCATAGCCCATGGCATTATCACGATTGGCAAGGCGTTCAGATAAAAGCAGCCCTTTTTCAATCAGTTTTGATGCTAAAAATAAGTTGCTTTTTACTTGCTCTATTCTGGCCAGCTCATGCAAAGCGATCATTTCTAAATGAATGCTGCCTGCACCTCTTGCCGCTTCAAATGCATAGCGATTGTATTTTCTAGCTTGTGATAAATCGTCTTGCGTCATATAGGCATTTGATAAATTCAAATACGTACCAATGCGCGCAGCGTAATTACTTTTGGAAATTTTACTTAAAGCTTGTTCGCAAAGGTGTATAGCATTATTAATATTGCCCCGACAGCGTGCAATATAACCGCGAATTGAAAATAACTGCCCAGACAGTTCATCGCTTACTTGCGCTTTACCGGCGGTAAAAAAACGGTCCATTTTTACCAATAACCGTTCCGCCTCATCGTGCTGTTGCGAATAAACCAATGTCCAACTAAAAATTAAGATAAGGCGAGGTGATTCTGAAACCATTTCATCTGGAAACTGCTGCTTCCATGAAAGTAATTGCGCTAGATCTAAATTTTCCATAATGCCATCGGCGCTTCTTTCCAACAGCCGAGCAGCCTGATGTTTATCTTGTGACTTTAATGCCATATCAACCGCTAAAATCGTTTTGCCATTGTTATACAACCACTCACAAGCTTTAGAATAAACCGTGTTAATGTAGGCTTTATCTTCTGAAAAATACAACACCAACTTTAATAACTCATGCAAACTAACCCAGCTATTTTGGGCAGTATCTGCATTGACAAATATGTGCTTTTTCACCAACCCTTTTAATATTTCTGCTGAATCACCTTGGTTAAACACTTCGTCTAAATATTCACTATTGGCCGAACCCAATATAGCCAATTGTTTGCATATTCGAAGTTCATCGTCATTCAGCTTGCCTAGCCACTCTTGCTGAAAATAATTCACTAGAATATTTTCATCACCCTGCAAACTAACATTATTAAAGTCAGGGCTTATTTTTTGAATGAGTTTTAAACCATTCACCCACCCTTGGGAAGAATTATGAATACTTTCAACCATTTGGTTAGCCGTATTCTCTGGGCAATATTTGCTAATCCACTGAAGTGTTTCGTCTTGACTGAATTTCAGTTCGTTTTCACTAAAGACTGTCAGCCGATCTTGGCTTTCTAAACGAGCGGTTGAAAACGGAAGGGGGTGGCAAGTGGTTAAATATAAACGTAATTGTGCTGGGGGGTATAAAATAAGTTGTTCAAGCATATCTAAAACAGGGGCTTGATCTAAATAGTGAATGCCTTCCAAACCTAAATAAATAATGTCTTGGCTTTGGCTAATGTCGTTCAACAATAAATGGAATACGTCTTGAGGGCTTTGATCTTTGTCTAATGCATCTAAAGCACTTAACACAAGATTTGGGTCCGCAGCATTAACCGCACAAGCAAGATAAGTGACAAAACGCTTTAATTCATTCTCTTTAGGGTCAAGTGTTAACCAAGCAACCTTCTCTTGTTGCTGCTTCTTTTGAAATAGCCACTGAGCTAGCGTGGTAGATTTACCGTAACCTGGGGCTGCTTGTAACAGCGCCACTTGCCCGGTATCTGCCTGCGCTTCAAAAGCCGACATTAAGCTGTCTCGTTTCACCATATCCAAGGGTAAATAAGGCAGCTGCAGTTTCATTGCCAAAACACGCACGCTGTTATGAGCCAGTGTTTTTACTACAGAGCTTTCCACTGAGAACAATATTTTGCTCCTGCTAAATATTTTATTGTTATAAGCCAGAGAGGACAGAAATGTTCATTTACACTAGGAATGAGAACATTTAACCATTATAAGATCAAGATTCTACTTAATTCACAATGACCTCATTAGTCAACCAAAAGTGCTATTGAAATAAGCCTGCTAGGCCACATTTCACACCAATAAGCCGTCCTTAAGCTTCTTTGAATACAATATACAGGGCCAACCACCTAGATCACTAAGTAATCTTTCATAAAGTACACATCCATAAAAAAACCCCCTATTTAGCCAGTAAATAGGGGGTTTTTTGTAGACTAAACGATCTTATCTACGACCAGAGCGGCGTAATGCCCCTGGTGTGTATTCTTTTGAACCACGTTCGAAACCAAATTTGTAACCGCCTTCTTCTTCGTTATCTAGGCCAAGCGCCAAGTAACGACCAGACTGCAAGTCATATAGAGTTTCAACGGCGTACCAAGGCACAACACGATCATAGAAGAAGATGTTATGGGCTTCAGCTACGCGCCATAGTTCACCACGGCCATCGTAATGATCTACTTCAGTTGCCTGCCAAGTGTCTTCATCAATGTAGAAAGTACGTTTCGCGTAAATATGACGCTGACCTTCTTTCAAAGTGGCTTCCACTTTCCAAACACGGTGCTTCTCGTAGCGAGTATGATCTTGGTTAATATGACCCGCTTTAACGATGTCAGTATATTTCAAGTCGCCGCTATTAAGCTTGTAAGAGTTGTAAGGCATGTAAATTTCTTTCTTGCCCACAAGCTTCCAATCGTAGCGATCTGGAGAACCGTTATACATGTCGAAGTTATCAGAAGTACGTAGACCATCTGACGCAGTACCTGGTCCGTCATACGCCACCTGAGGAGCACGACGTACGCGGCGCTGGCCAGCATTATAGATCCAAGCTTTACGAGGTTCTTTAACCTGATTAAGCGTTTCATGAACCAACAATACGTTACCCGCTAAACGCGCAGGAGAAATAACTTCCTGCTTAAAGTAAAACAGGATGTTGTTGTCCTTCATGGTCGCTTCATCGTAATCAGTTAACTGATCTTTAAAAGTGAACTCATCACGGAAACGAACCATAGTGAATGATCCATCGACTTGAGGCGTAACCTGACCCACAACACGAGCCACACTACCACCACGGAAACGTACAATGTGGTTCCAAATTACTTCCAAGCCAGTAGCTGGAACAGGGAAAGGTACACCCTGCTCATAGTTACTCATGCCATTGCCGCCTTCAATTAGGCTAGTGGCCGTAGCATTCTTTTTGGTTTCGTTATAAACCAAATCAGGGTACTTGGCACTACGATGCGTTGGGTAAACAGGTATCTTGTAAGTGGCCGGATATTTCTTAAACAAAGCAATTTGGCCGTCGGTCAAGTTTTCTTTGTATTGCTCATAGTTTTGCGCGGTGATGGTGAACTTCAATTTATCACTGGCAAAAGGGTCAATGTGTTTCATGCCTTGTACAAAGCCAGCCGGTGGATTAATACCACCTGTCCAAGCTGGAATGTCGCCGCCATTACCCTTGGCTTCAGCACCCATTGGCGTTAAATCTTTACCTAAACGTGCAGCATCAGTTGCCGACACGCCTGCCAGCGCAGAGCTGGCAGCTAGAGTCAGCGCAATGGCTGAACCTATAATTGTTTTTTTCATTTGCATCTCAATTCCTTAACAATTGCGTCATTTCCATTATCGGTTAACCGATTAGAAAGAAACCTTCACGTTTAGACTTAGGTTATCACGATCATCTAGCTGGTCGTAATCGCTGCCGTCGTACTGAACATACGCGATGCCACCGCTGTATTTATTTAAGTAGTCAAAGTTAACGCCAATACTAGTGGTAATTCGCTTATCTTCAAATTGCGTGCCGGTACCGTGGTCATAACCAAATGACATATTAGGCTGCAAGTTAGCTCCTAATAAAGCACCAGGGTAATCCAGAGACGCTTTTACACGAAGGCCAGCCGAGAATTCTTCAACAAAGCCTTCATCAGTACAATAGCTAGTATTGTCATTCAAGCTAGTAGCAGCAACTCCGGTATCACAATTCGCTTGATCTGAACCATAACCAAAGGCACTTGAACGGCCATATACACCATCCCCCAAATCAACAATATAACTAGCCGCCACTTCACTTACAAAGCTTAAACGACTGGCACCCGCTACCTGATCAAAGAACTTAATAAAGGTCATTTGAGCTTGCCAAACATCAAACACATCATAACCAGTAATTTCACCACCTAAGTTAGCGTCACCGCCTTCTCTTTGGTAAAGCAAACCGAAAGCTTGACCGTTGGCAGCAGCGATTAATTCGTTACCATTCCAGTTAATTGGGAAATCTTGCTTCAAGCTCACTTCACCACCAAGAGACCAACCACTTTCGGTACCACGACTGAATGACAAACCGCTAATTTGAACGTCTTCGGCGTATTCAATGTAATAAGTCGCGTCAAAAGATGTGGCCGTTGTTGCAACGTTAATAGAAGCACCCGGTAAGCGACTATGGATATTCATGTGGTAGAAACCAAACTCAGTGTCACCCAAGGCTTCAGAATACCAACGCAATGCTAAACCATATTGCCCATCATCACTTGGGTCTTGGCCTTCAGCGCGCTCTGTAACGAATGCATCACCTGCCAAATACTGTTCAACGTATTCATGCTGGCTTTCTCCACCCGTTAATAAAACAGGACCACAACCATCGGCTACGATGTCAGTGGTTGAGAAAAAGGTACCACATGGGTCAGGTCGAGTTTTTTCCCATTCGATCTGGTAAAACGCTTCTAAAGTCACATCATCAGATAGGCCGATGTTCGCGTAAGCCATGTTTACTGGAAGCAATATTTCTTTCACTTCTACACCTGGTTTACGGGCAGCTGATGCATTAACTGGGTTAATAGAGTTAATACCCCCTTGAATAAAGGTACTCTCACCCCAACTCACCACTTGACGACCCAAGCGAGCTGAAACAGGCGTGTTACCTACTTCAAAGTTATGCCACACAAATGCATCTAACAGGTCGTAACCAGAACCGGCTGCATCTTTCGCTTCGTCAACATAAGGCGTATAAGCAGGATCTTCATCCATGATAGCCGCGTCATAAAAAGCTGTACCACGTACAAACAGACCGCTGTCTCCCCAAACCATCTCTAAATCCATACTACCTTTTACGGTATTGGTAATAATGTCATTTTTCTCATAGTTCAAAGTACCGTCATCGGCGTTATAGGAGTTAGCACCTACACTATGATAATCAGCGGCTGTACCGCCATTTAACTCAGCCAATGTACCTGGGTGTATAATCCCATCATTAGGGTCTTCGGTACGAATACCGACACCGTAAGAAAGCGTGGTATTTAACTGAGCTTCAACTGGCCCAGCCGTAAATTCAAATGCTTGCGCATTTGCTGCTGTAATAGCAGCAATGGCCAGCGTTAGTGTTTTTATTTTGTTCATTCCAGACCTCGTAATTTTTGTATTATTATTCATTTTTTTGGGTCTTAATTAGTCAGTAGCCAACAATGCAGCTGTAGTAACTGTTGGCGTACCTGTTACAAAAAAGTAAGCATTCTGTAACATCATTTCTTGGTACGCTGCTAATGAATCAAAAGAAGGAGACTCTGTTGAACTCGCTCCGCCTGAAGTAAAGGTACCATGACCACCTTCAACATATTTGGCTACAAACTTATCACCTGTAGGTGTACCTGTAACATTTTCAGCGCCTAACAGATTCAACCAAGCATCGGTACCGGCCAATGTTACACGAGCAGTTTTGACTTGAGGCGTTTGATAATCGGCAAGCATGTAGGTATCAGCGGCGACTAAAATACCGTCAGCATTATTTGGCACACCTAAATCAGAAGGAGTTGTACCAACACTTGTCGCAATACCACCAACCATTTCTGTTGCCAGTACAGGTGTGTCTGATACGCCATTTTCAGCAAGGTCAGAAACAAAGTTTAAAGGGTCTGCTACATCAACTGTCGCTTGGAAAATCTTCAAGAAAGACTCAAAGTCACTTGTACCCTGCTCTATGCCCGCAGCCTGTAAGCCAAGCAAAATAGCAGGAGAAAAACCAACAGAGTTTTCTAACAATTTAGCCAGTCCACCACCTGTAGTAGCCAGTACAGCCTTTTGAATCATAGGTAAATTTCCATTACCTGCGTTGATTGTCGGGTCATTATTCACAGCAACAAAGTTAGTTCCTACGATGCCTCCTAAAGAGTGCCCAACGTAGTTAACTTTAGTGACATCAAAATCTGCTGTGCCGTCACCGTTAACATCAATCGCACCCAAGCTGGCATTAAGGTTTAACAAGTCCATGCTGCTTTGCAATAGATTGTCACGAGTGCGCTGGAAATTAGTTAAACGAATAAATAAGCTACCAGAATCTCCAGCTGCATTATCTCCAAACACCATATCTGTTGGTACGCCATTAACGCCGTATACATTTTCATGGCGCTCTACCAAGCTATCTAAGATAGTGTCGTCTAAAGCAGTTGAAGTCTCATCTGCATCTACAGCTGCTTGAGCAGTTGCAACAGCAGCTGCTTTTGCTGCAGCAAACGGTGTTGTAGTCGCATCGGTTGCAACATAATCCACACCTAAACCAAGCAAGTCACTAGTTGCAGACACACCGTGGTGAATCAAATCAATAGCTACCACAGCGTTACATGTTAGGTTCGCAAGATTTGCACCTGTTGCAATTTGGGTCGTACGGTCAGTGGTAAAACCATGCTGCAAAATGGTAACAGGCCATTTGCCATCTGTTTTTGCACAACCACCTGCAGGGAAACCTGCACTAGTGCCATTCGTGCCATCGCCTTCGATTGGCTCAAACATCATAATAGGAGCTACGACTGTTCTTTGCTGTTGAGCAAAAGGATATCGATAAGTGACGTTAGTCTCCCCATCCAAATCAGTAGGGGTGTCAATGCCTAAAGCCGTACTAATATTTGTATTTGCATCCCATTGATCGTTTGAAGAAACTGCATCGGTACCAAAAGCTACACTATATTGAGGTAATTCAATGGCACCCTGACTTATTAGGGCTCCAGATAATTCTGGTACAAAAGAAGTTACCGGTATTTGGTGAACACCAGCCCCGCCTACATGGGGAATAATCTCAAAGTTACGTTCACGAGGGCTTTCGTAAGCAATTCCAGCGCCTGTTAGGTCATTGGTTAAAGAGCCTGAAACAACAGCAGCTGCAGAAGAGTAAAGAGTTCCTGCTGTGGTTAAACCAGCAATTTGATCCGCGGTAAAACCAGCTTGTGTCAAGAAGCCTGCAGCTAAAGTATCGTTACCAGCAATGACCGCATCTACTGCCCAGTAACCTGGATATGCCATAGATTTAAGAATTGTCTGAGGGTCAACCGTGGTATGTGCTGAAGCAATGGCAATGTTATTTACCGTGCCTGCCGTAGCATTTTCTAAGGTTACATTTTTACCCGAATTACCCAGAATAGTTGCGCCTAATAGTTCCCATGCCTGCAAGGCATCTTGGACTGGAGCAAGAGTCGTACTGAATATAGGAGCAGAGCCAGATACGTAGTCGTAGTTAACTGATTCCAGTATGGTTTCACCATCAGCATCAGTGACATTTTTGGTTACCAAAACGATGTATTTAGTTTTAGCATCTAGTGGGGTTTTAGGGATAATTCGAATAGCATCATCATCAACACTTAAAGAAACCGTAGTGATATCGTAATCAACTCCAGCTTGCGGTTGATCAAAAATTATACCGTCAGCTGTACCTTGAAAGTTAGAACCTAATAAATTATTCACAGCAACTGATTCAGGTGCGGCAAATGCTGTGTTAACTGGGTCGTCTACATATGCAAAAAAACCTGAATCATCCGCAACCGTGCCATCTGCTTTCAATTGTGAAAATAAAGGGGCAATTGAGGCTGCATCAAGCGCATCAAGATCGAAAGTAGTCATCTGTCTTTGAGTGTGGCCATCATCCAAAGTCGCAGATGCGTCATAGGCACCTACGAAATCGCCATTTTCATCAAGTTCAATGAAAGGTAATACCAAATTAGCGGCATCAGCTCTGTTTGGAAGCTTCACCAAAAATACATTGTCACTATTAACTGTTGAGGGAAGTAGACTACCATCCATCACTACGTCAATAGGGGCTAAAGTGGATAAACCGCCATCCAGATCATTAATGGCATTAAATACTGGATTGGTACCATCACCACCTACATTACCAGTCCCATCTGAGGCTGCCGCAGAGGCAAATACTAAGTCACTTCCCAATGGGACAACACTATTTAATACATCAAATAATGGGGCCACTCGGCCTTCGCGAAGTGTGGCATCTGCAGCTTGTGCAGCATCGTTTACGCCTTGGGCTTCAGAGAGCGCACCGTCATTCGCTGTCGTGCTGCTGATGTCGCAGCCTGAGAGTCCTGCCACGGAAGCCGTGATCGCAAGACTTAATAGGGATTTCTTAAGCATAGGAGTATCGAGCCTTATTTTTATGATTATTGAACTGCTAGTGGTAAAGGTAACGTTATTATTTTTTTTATTCGACTATAGTCATGTACAGCCAAAATAAGATCAGCCAAAAGTATGATTCCCTGCTTCGCCTAAGGGCTAAGCTTCGCCAGTTTTAAACTAAAACCCAAACAAAACATACGTACCACTAGTAGTGTTTTTGCACTAATGGCGACAATATGTATCTATTAGGGCCATATATCAAGTTAAAATTATCTGGAAACACCTACCTTTTAGCCCTGCGTGCATAAAGAAAAAAGCCTTTGACTTTTATGGCCAATGACAGCCATCTAATTGGCCAATGATATTGGGAGAGCTGCACAGGGGCGTTATAATTTTCTTTTTTGCATCACCAACATCCATTTAATAAAGAGGCATTGCATGTCGAGCTCATCTTCTAATCAAGACAGCGTTGTTATTGTTAGCGGTGTTCGCACCCCCATGGGCGGACTGCAAGGCAGCTTGTCTTCAATCACTGCCACTGACCTGGGCGCCACTGTTATTAAAGAAGCGGTGGCACGAGCTGGCATTGCCGCAAGTGATGTTCAAGAAGTCATCATGGGCAATGTGTTGCCAGCAGGTCTTAAGCAAGGCCCTGCTCGCCAAGCCATGCGCAAAGCGGGTTTAGAAGATTCCACCGGCGCCACCACCATTAACAAATTATGCGGCTCAGGTATGAAAGCTACTATGTTGGCCCATGACCTTATTAAAGCCGGCACTAACGACGTAATGGTAGCGGGCGGCATGGAGTCCATGTCTAACTCGCCATACATTTTGCCAACGGCCCGCAAAGGTTTTCGTATGGGTCACGGCGATCAAGCCATGGACCACATGTTTCTGGATGGCCTAGAAGATGCCGAAACAGGCCGCCTAATGGGGTCATTTGCACAAGATGTGGCCGATCAAAAAGGTTACAGCCGTGAAGAAATGGACGCCTACGCCATTGAATCTTTAACCCGTGCAAAATCAGCCATTGAAGCGGGTTTATTAAAGACTGAAATTGTTCCGGTAACAGTTAAGTCCCGTCGCGGCGAAACTGTTGTTGAAGACGATGAACAACCGTTCAATGCCAACATTGAAAAAATTCCTACACTGCGCCCAGCCTTCAAAAAAGACGGCACCATTACCGCAGCTAACGCCTCGTCTATTTCAGATGGCGCATCAGCCCTTGTATTGATGTCGCAAAGCGAAGCCACCAAACGCGACCTTAAGCCTTTAGCGCGCATTGTCGGTCATGCCACGCAATCTCAGCATCCTTCTGAATTTACTTTGGCCCCTGTTGGCGCCATTGAAAAATTATTTGCGAAAGTAGGCTGGAGCAAAGACGATGTGGATTTATTTGAAATTAACGAAGCATTCGCCATGGTGGCCATGCTGCCTATAAAAGAGCTTGGTTTAGACCCTGCTACCGTAAACATTTTTGGTGGTGCTTGTGCACAAGGTCACCCAGTGGGTTCAACCGGCTCACGCTTATTAGTAACGCTAATTAATGCACTACAGCATAAAGGCAAAACACGCGGTGTGGCGGCTTTATGTATTGGTGGTGGTGAAGCGACTTCTATGGCCATTGAATTGATTTAATTTAAAATTCATAGATAGCTTACACCTTTTGTTGTAAAGCTATCGCACAACTTGCACGTTCCCGACACAAGTTAAGGACCTACACCCTGCAGACATAAAAAAACCGAGCTAAAGGCTCGGTTTTTTTATGTCTGTTAAAGAATTACAAGCACCGCTATGGAATAGCGTCTAGCTCTTCATCTTCTTCAGTTTCAGGCGGTAGTAAATCTTCACGACTAATTTCCATGGCTAACAAGATATTCGCTGCCACATAAATTGATGAATAGGTACCCACTACCACACCTATGCTTAAGGCTAGGGCAAAGTAGTAAATATTTTCACCGCCAATCCATAACAAGGCAAGCAACACTAACAAGGTGGTGAAAGAGGTTACAACTGTACGGCCCAGAGTTTGGGTTAACGAACGGTTAATTACATCAATAGGTGCCATCTGGCGAATGATGCGAAAGTTCTCACGAATTCGGTCGGCCACTACAATGGTGTCATTTAATGAGTAACCAATTACCGCTAACAAAGCCGCCATAACAGTTAGGTCAAACTCAAACTGGAAGATTGAGAATATGCCTAGAATAATCACCACGTCATGCACCAACGCCAACACAGAAGCCACTGAGAACTTAAACTGAAAACGCGCTGCCACATAAAGCATAACAACCGCCAGCGCTAACAATAACGCTAGGCCGCCTTGGTCGCGTAATTCTTCACCTACTTGGGCACCCACAAATTCAGCTCTGCGCAGTTCTACTTTATTGCCGCTGTTTTCTTGCAGTTTAGCCAGTACTTCATCGCCTAGGTTCGCACGATAGGCTTCCGACATACGCAATAAAATATCCGTTTCAGAACCAAAGTTCTGAACGATGACATCGCGGTAGCCGGCCCCTTCCAATGAATCACGAATGGCCTTCAAGTCAGCTTTTGATTCGTACTCAACTTCTATTAATGTACCACCGGTAAAATCTAAACCCAGCTTTAAGCCTTGAAAGGCCAAAGAGGCAATAGAGGCCACTAGTAAAATGATAGAGAGGGCAGCGGCTACTTTGCGCACGCCCATAAAGTTAGCGTCTTTAATTTCGCTCATATTATTTGCCTCCTATTGAAAGCTTTTCAACACGACGGCCGCCGTAAACTAAATTGGCCATGGCACGAGTTAATACAATGGCGGTAAACATAGACGTTAAAATACCAATGGATAACGTCACGGCAAAACCTTTAACAGGGCCAGTGCCCACTGCGAACAAGATCACTGCCACAATAAGCGTGGTCACGTTGGCATCTAAAATGGTTAAGAAGGCTTTATCGTAACCGCTGTGAATGGCCTGCTGTGGGTTTAACCCCGAGCCTAATTCTTCTCGTATTCGCGCAAATATTAATACGTTTGCATCTACTGCCATGCCCACGGTTAAAACAATACCGGCAATACCTGGCAATGTAAGGGTTGCACCTAACATAGACATAACGGCCATTAACAATAATAAGTTTACGGTTAGCGCAACATTGGCAAACACACCAAACACACGGTAGTAAACCAGCATAAATATAAGCACTAAGGCCAAACCAATTTGAACGCTGCTTACGCCTAAATCAATATTCTCTTTACCTAGACTTGGACCCACGGTGCGCTCTTCAACAAAGTACATGGGTGCGGCCAAAGCACCGGCACGCAATAGCAAAGCAAGCTCGCTAGATTCAGCAGGCTCTAACCCTGTAATACGGAAACTAGACCCCAGCGCACTTTGAATAGTGGCTAAAGAAATAATTTTCTTTTCAACGTATTTATCTTCAACGGCCACTTCAACACCGTCTTTCATTTCATAGCGAGTACGTACTTTGTGTTCAACAAACAACACACCCATACGACGTTGAATGGCTTTCTTAGTAACCTTACCCATCATGGCGCCACCATTACCATCAAGGTTAATGTTCACCTGTGGCTGGCTGTTTTCATCAAATGAAGGTTGGGCGTTAGATACGTTATCACCGGTAACGATAATGGCTTTTTCTAAACGGGCTCTGCGACGAGGCTCGCTTTTAAAGCCAAATTCTTCTGAACTGTAACGACTGGCATCGGGTAAGGCTTCTAAACGGAATTCAAGGTTAGCGGCTTTACCTAATATTTTTTTCGCCGCGGCCGTGTCTTGCACGCCAGGCAGTTCAATTACAATACGGTTACGACCTTGGCGCTGCACCAATGGCTCGGCAACACCTAATTCATTCACACGGTTACGAATGGTGGTTAAGTTTTGCTTAACGGCGTAATCTTCAAATTCTTTTACTTTGGCTGAGGTTAGCGCTAAGCGCACCCAGAAAGCGTCGTCTTTATCGACTGTGCTGCTTGCAAACTCAGGGTATTCACGGCGTAAAAAGTTATAAGCGGTTTCACGTACTTCATCATCTACGAATTTAATTTCAATGGCATTTTCACCGCTGCCCACCATGCGCTTATAACGCAATTTTTCATCACGCAAGCTGCGCTTAATAGCCACATTATAATTTTTTAAACGCTGACTTAGGAATTCTTCCATGTCCACTTCCATTAGAAAGTGCACACCGCCGCTTAAATCTAAGCCCAATGTCATGGGACCAGCGCCTAAATCAATTAACCATTGTGGTGTTGTGGCGGCAAGATTAAGCGCCACAATAAATCCATCACCCAGTTGACGCTGAATTAACCCCTTGGCCTCTAATTGCTGCTCGCTATCTTTAATACGAATAAGCGCTGTTTTGTTTGCCTGAAGCTCTTGGCCAAAATATTCAATGTTGGCTTCTTTAAGCGTACCTAACGCTTTGTTCAGGGTGTACTCATCTACTGAGTCACCGCTTTTTGCTGGTGTAATTTGCACCGCAGCATCGGGCGGATAAAGGTTGGGCATGGCATAGATAACACCCATGGCACACACAATGATAATCAGTAAATATTTCCACAGGGGGTACTTATTCAGCATAAGCGGGGATTCCTAGATTTGAGATGCTGCAATCGACCAGGATTGAAAACAATCTCAACAGTCGCTATTTGTTATGACTATAAACACACAAAAGCAGATATTGCCCAAAGCGAATATCTGCTCCTGCTGCTAATGCAGTCTAATTATTATTTAATCGACTACTCTTTTATCGATTTAATGGTGCCTTTAGGCAAAACAGCGGCTATGGCTTGTTTTTGCATTGGCATTTCAACATTTTCAGCAACTTTCAAAATAACAAACTCGTCATTAACTTTAGTCACTTTACCGATCATGCCACCGCTCGTAACGACTTCAACGCCTTTATCTAAAGATGACAATAGATTCTTATGCTCTTTAGCGCGTTTGCTTTGTGGACGCCACATTAGGAAGTAAAAAATTAATACAAAACCACCCAAAAAGATCAGCTGTTCAAACCCAGCACCACCGGCAGCGGCTTCGCCTTCAGCGAATGCACTTACTGGTAAATAGGCCGCCAACAATAGAAGAATCTTAGACATCTTTTTTCCTTACTCTTTCGAGTACTACTTAAATTAATATTTGTTAATTACCCTTATCTGCATAGTTAGATAAGGGTGAATGTTTACTTTTAAAGGGCAACACCTGTTTATAGTTAGGTATTGCCATATATTCTGTATGAATTGAGAGCTATCTCTAATCTAGCACGACCGAAGTAAGTCCCCTTACTAGCTAAAACTCCTTTCAACCAACTTTCGCTAAATCAGCAAATTAATCGGCTAATGGCGGCACTGGTAAGCCCCTTTTCGCGTAGAGCTCTTCTACCAATTACGCGTAAATCAGCA
>OJBI01000120.1_pt1 | contig 20491 bp, 18 predicted proteins | sample 1590541 | NCBI WGS metagenome assembly OJBI01 (sample SAMN05416871, study PRJEB24817) | seawater metagenome | isolation source: Sea water | place: Canada:Atlantic | collected 2013-11 | reverse complement strand
TTGTTATTTCTTTGGGTGGGGATTATAGAGAGTTATCTGCCAGACAGCTAAATACTGTGTATTAAATACTAGGCTTTATGACTCGAAAATGCCCAAAGGCTAGTACTTTAGGGGCTTGGCGGGCTACGTCTGACAGGCTTTTTCTTCTTAATGACAGCTTAGCGCCATCAAATTGTAATATTACAGTGGCTGTAACATTACTGTCACACTTATGAAATATATTGCTTACCGTGAAAAACACAACATCCCAAACGGGAAATTGGTAGGAGATAAGCATGCAGTTTAAGAAAATCGCAACAACCGTTGGCTTGCTAGCCAGCCTAATCGCAGCCCCTGCATTTGCAGGCGTTGATAAAAGTATTCCAACGTATCAAAAAGCATCTGGTGTATCAGGTAATGTATCAAGCGTAGGCTCAGATACCTTAGCCAATATGATGACCCTTTGGGCTGAAGAATTTAAACGTCAGTACCCTAACATCAACATTCAAATTCAAGCGGCCGGTTCTTCAACTGCGCCACCAGCATTAACCGAAGGCACTTCAAATCTTGGCCCCATGAGCCGTAAGATGAAGGATAAAGAAATTGAATCTTTTGAAAACAAATTTGGCTACAAGCCAACGGCCATTCCAGTGGCCATCGATGCCCTTGCGGTATTTGTAAATAAAGATAACCCAATTAAAGGCCTAAGCATTAAAGAGGTAGACGCCATTTTCTCTACCACTCGTAAATGTGGTTCTGCTAAGTCCATTAAAAAATGGGGCGATGCTGGTTTAACAGGTTCTTGGAGTAACAAAAAAGTAGAACTTTACGGTCGTAATTCTGTATCGGGTACTTACGGTTACTTTAAGAAAAAAGGCCTTTGTAAGGGTGATTACAAAAATACCGTTAAAGAGCAACCTGGTTCAGCATCTGTAGTGCAGGCCGTTTCTGCTTCATTAAATGGTATTGGTTACTCTGGTATGGGTTACAAAACGTCAAGTGTTCGTGCAGTGCCTTTGTCTAAAAAAGGTGGCAAGTTCATTGATGCCAATCCTGCCAATGCTGTAAACGGAACTTATCCTTTGTCTCGCTTCTTATACGTATATGTAAACAAGAAGCCAAACCAGCCTTTGCTTCCGATCGAGCGTGAATTCGTTAAAATGATTTTGTCTCAGCAGGGCCAAAGTATTGTAGATAAAGACGGCTACATTGCTTTACCGGGTAAAGTGGTAGCGAAAACCTTAAAAAGCTTAGGTCTTTAAGACTGGCTTTAGGCACCGTATTTAGAAATTAAATAGGTGCTTAATCCCAAGGATGGGCAGGCAGATGTGCACTTAGTGTCATCTGCCTTTTGTCCATGGGGCGAGTTGCTTTTATAGTGACTTATTTTGTTAGATGCTCGATTAAATATTCTAAAGTTGAACTATGAGTAGACCTTTAAGCCCAGAGTTAGATTTCAATACCCCGGCGTTACGTCGTCACCGCAAAGGGCGTGCGGCTAAAAATAAATTAGCCAGTGTCGGCATTGCCGTTGGCGGTTTAAGCATCATTGGTGCGGTATTGTTGATTTTCTTTTATCTTCTTTATGAAGTGGCCCCCATGTTCGTGCCTGCCAAGGTTGAGAGCCTCGGTCACTATTCTGTACCGGCATTAACTCAAGATTCTAATAGTGAAACTCTTATGCTGGCCATGGAAGAGCAAGCAGAAGTGGCAATACGTGTTCAAAAATCCGGCGACATGACATTTTTTAATGTGGGCACAGGCGATATATTAAAAACTGAAACCCTGCCCATGCAAGGCACCGTTACCGCATTTGATGTGAGCACAGACGCAAGCCGTTTAATGATGTTTGCCAATAATCTAGGCCAAGCTTTAATGGTTAAGCATAACTATAAAGTGACGTATCCAAACGACCAGCGCCTTATCACCCCAAAAGTGGCTTACCCATACGGCCAAGAGGGCATTACCTTATTTGAAAATGGTGGAACCGTTACCGACCTTACCCTGCGCGATGGCGAAGAAGCCATGGTGGTGGTGGCTAAGAATGAAAATGGCCAATTACAGGCTAGTCGCTTCTTAAAAGAAGTGGATTTTTTAAGCGATGAAGTGGTACTAGAAAAAGAGATCATTAACTTGCCCAGTATTGCTGGCACAGTGAACCAAGTAGAAGTAGATCAAACCATGCGTTGGATGTTTGTATTGGCTGATCAGCGACTATTGCATGTGGTAAATCTAGAAGATGAATCCCTTACGCAAACCATCACACTAGATGAAGTGGGCACCATTACTAGCATGAGTATGCTGCTAGGTGAAAACTCCATTTTAATCGGCAATAGCCAAGGGAAAATTAGCCAATGGTTTATGGCTCGCCAAGAAGATAAATGGCGTTTAAGCATGGCGCGCAGCTTTGCGATCGATACACAAAATCAAAACAATAAAGTTCAAACCATTGTGAGCGAGCAAAGACGCAAAGGGTTTTTTGTAGCTGGGCAAGATGGCCAATTGGCTATTTTTCATAGTACCGCTCACCGCACCTTGTTAGATGAAAAACTGATTGATGGTGACATTGAATTTCTAAGTGTTAGCCCCCGTGCTAAAGATTTATTAATTGAAAGTAAACAAGGTGAAATTTTTCACTTTAAAGTACACAACGAACACCCTGAAATCTCATGGGCTTCCATGTGGGATGAAGTTTGGTATGAAGGTTATGAAAAACCAGAATACATTTGGCAAAGTTCGTCATCATCTAATGACTTCGAACCTAAATACAGCTTGGTGCCGTTAGCCTTTGGTACTTTAAAAGGGGCATTTTATGCCATGTTACTGGCAGCTCCCTTGGCCATTGCCGGTGCTATTTACACGGCTTATTTCATGGCACCTGCCTTGCGCCGTAAAGTAAAACCCATCATCGAATTAATGGAAGCATTACCTACCGTCATTTTAGGCTTCTTAGCGGGTTTAGCCCTGGCGCCTTTTTTAGAAAATAACTTACTGGGTATTTTTGCGATTTTGGTGGTGCTGCCCGTGAGTATGCTGGTATTTGGTTTTAGCTGGGCGAACATGCCGGCAAAAGTACGGCATCTATTGCCTGAAGGCTGGCATGTGCCAGTGTTAATTCCCGTTATTTTATTATCAGGTTGGTTCGCGCTTTCCATTAGTCCCAGCTTAGAAATTTTCTTTTTTAATGGTTCCATGGTGGATTGGCTAAACAATGATTTAGGCGTGTCTTTTAGCCAGCGTAATGCACTTATTGTGGGCTTGGCCATGGGTTTTGCAGTTATACCCACTATCTTCTCTATTGCAGAAGACGCCATATTCAGTGTGCCAAAATCACTGAGTTACGGCTCGTTAGCATTGGGTGCGACCCCATGGCAAACCATGATCAAGGTGGTATTGCCCACTGCAAGCCCAGGTATTTTCTCGGCACTGATGATTGGTTTGGGTCGTGCAGTAGGTGAAACCATGATTGTATTAATGGCCACTGGTAATACCCCTATTACCGACGTAAATATATTTGAAGGGATGCGTACCTTAGCTGCAAACATTGCCGTGGAAGTACCAGAGTCGGAAGTGGGCAGTTCCCATTACCGTATTTTGTTCTTAACCGGTTTTGTATTGTTCTTATTTACCTTTGTGTTTAATACCGCAGCCGAGACCGTTCGTCAGCGTTTAAGAACCAAGTACGGACAGTTGTAGGAGACTTTATTCATGCAAGTTACATTAAAAGATTGGGTAAAATCCGGCTCCCCCTTTATTTGGTTAAATGCCGGCGCCGTGGCCATTAGTATCATTATGGTCTTGGGTTTAATCGGCTTTATTGGGGCAAAGGGTCTGGTGCACTTTTGGCCCGGTGCCATCGTAGAAGCTAACTACACTCTGCCGGGTAATAGTTCGGCCTCTATTATGGGGCAAATTAGCGATAGCGAAATGGTGGGCCGTGAGCAGCTTGAAGCCATTGGCTTAAAGACACCTAATAACAGCGAAGAAGCACAGCGCTTATTATTAAAAGTAGGTAACCGAGATGTATACGGCGGCGATTTCCGCTGGGTACTGGAGCATCACTTAACCGATATACATTACCCTGAAAAAGCCGTGGCCATTGAGCGTCGTGAGTGGGGTAATTTTTATGGCTATCTAGATAAAGTATTTGAAGGCAAAAGCCAGGTCGCCGATGCGAACCAAGATAGCGATCAAGCTTGGAGCCATTTTCAAACACTTATTAATCGTGCGCTGACGATTCATGATGAGATCATGGATATTCAAAAATCAGAGATAGGCAGCATTAACCATCAAATTGAACGCTTACGTTTAAAAGAGCGCGGTCTTGAGTTAGACAACAAGCTGGGTGATGTTGAAAAAGCTGAGTTAGAAAAAGAACGCGCTGAATTAAATGCAGAATATGAAAAGCATCAAAAAGTACTGAGCGTTTTGTATCAAGACTTGGCTCGTGATCACTTTACCGCGGTAGAGATGGGTGGGAAAACCATTGAGATTGAAATATCAGAAGTGGTGCGTGCGTTTAAACCGAATGCCATGGGGTTCTTTGAAAAAGTGGCTCATTACTTTTCTAAGCTAGGGGAGTTTCTAGGAGATGACCCTCGCGAAGCCAACACCGAAGGTGGCGTATTTCCTGCCATTTTTGGTACCGTGTTAATGGTCATTTTAATGGCCATTATGGTGACGCCGTTAGGCGTAGTGGCGGCGGTATATCTGCGTGAATACGCCAAGCAAGGCTTTATAACTAAAGTGATTCGTATTGCCGTTAACAACTTGGCTGGTGTGCCATCTATTGTTTATGGGGTATTTGGTTTGGGTTTCTTTGTGTACTTTTTAGGTGGCACCATAGATGAATTATTTTTCCCTGAATCACTGCCCGCTCCCACCTTTGGTACTTCGGGTTTATTATGGGCGTCTATAACCCTAGCTTTGTTAACCTTACCGGTTGTTATTGTGGCAACCGAAGAAGGTTTAGCGCGCATTCCAAGAATGATACGAGAAGGCTCTTTAGCTTTAGGGGCCACTAAGTGGGAAACCTTAAGCCGTGTTATTTTGCCCATGGCCAGCCCTGCTATGATGACAGGGGTGATTCTCGCCGTGGCCCGTGCAGCCGGTGAAGTGGCGCCGTTGATGCTGGTGGGTGTGGTAAAATTAGCGCCAACTTTACCATTAAATGGTAACTACCCATTTTTACACCTAGATCAAAAGTTCATGCACTTAGGCTTCCACATTTATGATGTAGGTTTCCAAAGTCCTAATGTAGAAGCAGCACGCCCACTGGTTTATGCCACTGCCTTGCTGCTGGTATTGGTTATTGCATTATTGAACTTATCGGCCATTTATATCCGTAACCACTTACGCGAAAAATACAAAGCATTAGAAATGTAACGTACTAATATCGCAGCTTCAGGGATGAAGAAGAGCGATAAGTGCAGAACGTACTAATACCGCGATGCCATGGAGGGCAAGGAGCGGTGAACGTACAGGACTCAAGACAGTTTGTTCCTGACGAAGTTTATTAAACCGAACATAAAAACTCCCCATACCGATGGGGGAAATAAATTAAGAAAAGGGCTGAGACGTCTCACCTTTTTTAAACGCCAAAAATGGCAAGCGATTAAACTATTATGACAGAAGCAATGAATGCAACAGACGCCCAAGTTAAAGAAAGCAAAACCAAGGGCCATAGCTTAGACATGTCGGCCATGGGCCGTGAAAATAAGCATTTAGATATTAATGCTGAAATCCCAGCTTTCTCCGTTAACAATTTAAAGTTAAGTTACGGCGAGAAAGAAGCTTTGCATGGCATTGATATGATCATTCCTAAAAAACGCGTGACTGCGTTTATCGGGCCATCAGGTTGTGGTAAGTCAACTTTACTACGATGCTTTAACCGTATGAACGATTTGGTAGACGGCTGTAACATCAATGGTGAAATACTGCTTGATGACCAAAATATTTATGACAAGGGCGTTGATGTGGCCGAGCTGCGTCGTCGTGTGGGCATGGTATTTCAAAAACCAAACCCATTCCCAAAAAGTATTTATGAAAATGTAGCGTACGGTTTACGCATTCAAGGCATTAAGAAAAAACGCCAAATAGATGAAACCGTAGAATGGGCACTAAGAAGCTCTGCACTGTGGAATGAAGTGAAAGATCGCTTACATGAAAGTGCATTGGGCATGTCTGGTGGTCAGCAGCAACGTTTGGTCATTGCTCGCACCATAGCGGTAAAACCAGAGGTATTACTGCTAGACGAACCGGCTTCGGCACTGGACCCCATTTCTACATTGAAAATTGAAGAGCTGATTCACGAATTAAAAAATGAATTCACCATCGCCATTGTTACCCACAATATGCAGCAGGCGGCACGGGTAAGTGATTACACCGCGTTCATGTATATGGGCGATATGGTTGAGTTTGGCGATACCGACCAACTGTTTACCAACCCAGAAAAGAAACAAACCGAAGATTATATTACAGGCCGTTACGGCTAGGGCTGTGTCAGCTAAGTCACTTAATTTAGCTAAACATTATTTAAGGAGTACAACATGGATTTAACAACAAACGCACACAGCCACCATATTAGCCAACAATTCAACGCTGAGTTGGAACAGCTAAAAAATCATTTATTAGAAATGGGTGGCCTAGTTGAGCGCCAAGTGGGCGACGCGATCAAAGCTTTGATCGAAGCAGACAGCGACTTGGCCATTAGTGTTCGTGCCAATGATAAAAAAATTAACCAAATGGAATTGGACATAGACGAAGAGTGCACGCGCATTATTGCCCGTCGCCAACCAGCTGCTTCCGATTTACGTTTGGTTATTACCGCCAGTAAAGCGGTAATGGATTTAGAGCGCATTGGGGATGAGAGCGCTAAAATCGCCCGCCAAGCCATTAAATTGTGCGATGAAGGGGAAACCGGCGCGCCAAAAGGTTATGTGGAAATTCGCCACATAGGTGAGCGCGTGCAACGCATGACACAATCAGCTCTAACCGCCTTTGCCCGCTTAGATGTGGATGCTGCCCTTGCAGTGGCCCAGGAAGATAAAAACGTCGACCGTGAATACGAAAGCGCCATGCGTGAAATGATCACCTTCATGATGGAAGACCCACGCTCTATTAAGCGCGTCATGAACGTCATTTGGTCACTACGTGCTCTAGAGCGTATTGGCGATCATGCTCGTAATATCGCTGAAGGGGTAATTTACCTAGTGAAGGGTAAAGATGTACGCCACCTAACGATTGATGAAATGCAGCGCGAAGTGGAGGCCGACTAGGCCTAGCCAGCATATTTTAGGGCCTATACGCATATGTGCCTATAGGCAGCTCTAAGCCATTGAAAAGATTTAATAAATATTTTCAAATAGAGCTTGACGAAACCTCGATACTCCCATAATATGCGCGCCATTAGTGCCGACATAGCTCAGTTGGTAGAGCAACTGACTTGTAATCAGTAGGTCCCGAGTTCGACTCTTGGTGTCGGCACCACTAATACTTAAAAGCCCGCTTAGAAATAAGCGGGCTTTTTTCGTTTCTGTATTCTTCATTTCTAGAATTCATTTCCTTAGTCGATTAAATTCTCGCCCAGACATTTTAAGTTTGCTCATGCCGTAATTTTATAGGTCTATACTTATTGCTAATGAATGGTACTGGAGAAAGTTCATTGGTCAGCAAAAAATACAGAAGTTTAATGCTGGCCATTTACATGTTGGCATTGGCATCTACTTTTGATTTTGCCATGGCAGAGGATCATTCAAAGTCTATTCTGAATTTAGTGATTCGCCCGAATAAAATTGAGGGGGTACCAGCAAGTGACACGCTTAAAAACCAGTTACTTGAGTTAATACTAGAGAAAACCAAAGACAAGTATGGTGAATTTGTTATTAAGGAGTATTCAAGCAAAATAAAGCAAAGCCGAGTGATCTCTTTAATTAAACATAAAGAGACCTTCAGAGTGATTGCTACTATGGACTCTGTTAAGCGCCGTCAAGATATTCGTCCTATTGAAATACCCATTTATAAAGGACTTCTGAGTCATCGTATATTTATCATTCGTGAAGAAGATCAGCCTTTATTTTCTAAAATTAAAACAAAGGAACAACTACAATCCTTAAGCGCAATACAAGGTCATGACTGGCCAGATTCAGATATTTTACAAAATGCAGGTTTTAAATTACGACGTAGTCCTAATTACGCTGGGATATTCAATATGCTCAGGCTTAAAAGGGGAGACTATTTTCCAAGGGGAGCTCACGAACCATGGCAAGAGGTGTTAAAGCATAAAGATAAAAAACTGTCTGTAGAAAAAACTTTACTTATTCAGTATGACGCGCCTTTTTATTTCTTTGTTAATTATGAAGATAAAGAACTATATAACAGAATTAAAGACGGCTTCTTACTTGCAATTAAAAACGGTTCTTTTGATCGCCTTTTTTATAGCCATCCTGAAATATTACGCATATTCAAAAATGCTAACCTGAGTTCAAGAAAATTATTTAGAATTAACAATCCTGATTTCATTAAGCATAAGACATACAATCAAGATGAGTTTTGGTACAAGATGGGTGATGAAGAGCGTTATTGGTCAAGCGAAAAATATAGGGATTATTAAGTAATCTAGTTAGAACACACTCTATTACGCCCGCTATTCTTAGCTTCATATAAAGCTTTATCGGCACGCTTTAATATTGCCTCTAGTGTGACATCGCTTTCAGCCATTATGGTTACCCCAATACTGACCGTTAAGGGTTGTGGATGCTGTTCATCACTCAAATGAACCGCTTCTACTCTTTTACGCACTTTCTCGGCAACCAGTAAGGCCATATCTAGTTCTGTATCCGGTAGCATGATGGCAAACTCTTCCCCGCCAATACGAGCCACTAAATCATTTTTTCTAATGCAATATAAAAAGGTTTGAGCTAACTTTTTAAGAGTTTCATCTCCCACATGATGCCCAAAATTATCATTTATGCTTTTAAAATAATCGGCATCTATTACCATAACGGCTAGCGGTTTTTGTTGACTCTTCGCGTGTTTAATTTCGTTAAAGGCTGAATTCATAAACGAACGTCGATTGGCAAGAGAAGTGAGCTCATCGGTGGCGGCTGTTTTTTCAAGGGCGCGCCTTTGCTTGCCTAGTTGAGTGATGTCGGTTGAGAAACCAATAAATGATAATACGCGGCCTTCATCGTCTTTAATGGGCACCTTGGTGGACCAATAATATTGAACATCACCCTCTTCCCCTGTGATGGATTCTTCCCCTTCAATTTTTTCTCCGCTATTGATAATTTCGCTGTCCATAATGTCAAAATTATCGGCAATATCTTGGGGAAGAATATCGCGGCTGCGTTTACCTATGGCCTGCTGAGGGGTCGTGCCAAATAACTGAGCGGTTTTATCGTTAATGAAAAGAAATCGGCAATTTGAATCTTTCATGTATATATAGGCATCAACATTGTTGATGATGGTATCGAGCAGAATTTTTTGTTCTTTTAATTTTATTTGCAGTAATTTCTGTTCGGTAATATCGGTTGAAATACCACTTAACCCCATTACCTTACCTTGTTCATCTAGTAATGGCTTTTTGATAGTCCAGTAGTAGCGCACTTCGCCAGTAGACATAATGACATTGCGCTCTTCTTTTTCAATTGAGATGCCTTCGCGTAAGACTATATTGTCGTTCACCCTCAGTTCATCAGATTCTTTTAAGGAAAAGAAATGGTTGTCATCTTTACCGATAATTTCGTCCAATGTGCGATTGAATAAGTCCCGCACTTTTTTATTGGCGTAGGTATATCGACCGTGTAGATCCTTCATGAAGATATACGCTCCGACGTTATCGAGCGTGAGCTGGTGAATGAGCAACTCATTGGTGACCGCTTTTAACTGTTGCTCAAGTTTTTTGCTCATATAAAGGGCCATGTTTGATTTAGACAGCTCCACTACAGTATAGCTGCCATATACCAGCTGTGGAGTGAGTCTTAAGAGTAGGCAATAGACTGCGAATCGTAATTAAGCGCTTTATTCATGCTATGTCTAAAACGGCCGATATTGTCTGTGTATTCCTTTATTTGTATGACTGGGATCGGTGTTGATATTTTCAACTATAGTAATAGTGCATTGGGTCACTTGCCTAATCACCGTCCGGCGCCTGTTACCACTGAGGCGGATTACATTAACCAGGTTTTACAACAAAGTCGGCTTACCATTCAAGATGTGAATAATAATAAATTAACCAGCTTAATACCTGACAGTAATGGCAACTATTTAACGCCAAGTTTAAATTCTAAATTTACCAATACTCAAAAATATAATGCTAATGAAAACCGTGTTGCCATTGGCTCTATATTGGGTGGTGGTTATCGTGTTTAAAGCTCACCCGCATTCTGTTTCATGTCTACTCTAATACAACAAAGTGTTATTTTATGTAACAAGACATGTCTGATTGTTGTTGTCTAATGAAAATGTCCATAGTATGCGCCGCGTATTTTGAAATTAAAAAAACTTGCAGTTTCATTTTAATTTGAGGGCGTTATGAATTGTCGAATACCATATATACTAACCGCATTGCTTCTAGTGGTCTGCCACGGGCAGGCGATAGCTAAAGTATCCGTTACGGAAGCCCAAAGACTGGGCCAAGACTTAACTCCAACCGGAGCCATACGCGCGGGCAACAAAGCAGGCACTATACCCAGATGGAACGGAGGTATTACTCAACCCATTAGCGAATATGAAACGGGCCTGTTTCACCCTGATCCATACAAAAAAGATAAAATACTTTTCACGATTGATAGCACCAACTGGCAAGTACATGAAGATCACTTAACGATTGGACAGATTAGTTTTCTAAAAAAATACCCCACTTTTAAAATAAACGTTTACCCTTCTCACCGAAGTGCAGCCTATCCACAATTTGTTTATGACGCTTTAAAAGAAAATGCCATAACGGCTGAATTGCAAGAGTATGGAACCGGGGTGCGTAATACGCTCATTAGCAGTCCATTTCCTATTCCCAAAAATGGCTTAGAAGTTTTATGGAATCACAGCTTGCGTTTTCGGGGTTTGCAGTACCAATCGGTTTCATCGAATGCCATTAATTCATCAGGTGGCGATATGCTATTAGTTACCCGAGACAGTAAATATTTTATGGCTTATAGCCAGCCAGATGTAACACTAGAAGACATTGATAACAAAATTTTTTATGTGAAAAGAAAAACACTCTCACCAGCAAAATTAGCCGGTAAATTCACTTTAGTACATGAAACCTTAGACCAAGTCTTATCTCCGCGCAAAGCATGGCAGTATCAACCAGGTGAGCGACGTGTAAGACGTACCCCAAATTTAAGCTATGACACCAGTGATGATAACAATGGCATTGGCACCATTGACCAGTTTGATATGTTTAATGGCGCGCCAGATTTTTACACTTGGAAATTAATAGGTACACAAGAAAAGTATGTGCCTTATAATTCTTATAAAGTACATTCAGGTGATTTAAAAGTAACGGATATTGTTGGTAAGCATCACGTTAACCCAGATTTATTACGTTATGAAGCGCACCGTGTATGGGTTGTAGAAGCAACTTTGCGGGTGGGTATGAGCCATGTATATGCAAAACGCCGTTTCTATTTTGATGAAGACACATGGCAAATCGTTTTAGCGGAAGAGTTTAATAAAAAAGATGAACTAGTGCATGTCTCGGAAGCCCATACTATTAATTACTATGAAGTGCCTACCGTGGCCACGACCTTAAAAATGAATTATAACTTAGAAGAAAATCGTTATTACGTAGAAGGATTAGATAACGAACGCAAGCCAGTGGACTTTAACCCAGATTTTACTGCGCGCCAATTTACGTCCTCTGCTTTACGCCGTGAAGCCCGCTAATTATTTTTTCTATTGAAATCTGGGCGATTAAATCGCCCAGATGTTTGTAGCTATCTTTCAGTTAACCACATTTCTTTAGGTTCGTAGTGAAAGGTTTTATAAGTATTTTTAGACGTATCAGGGTTGTCTGATTTTTTATCAATATCATAAACTGTCCACAACAGTTCATTGTTATTAAATTCAATCACCGCGTACCCATAAATGGCGCTGTTAAAATCTTTAATGTGTGGGTTATTAATTTGCACACCGCCATTTAAGATGGATTTAAAAACATTACCCACATCGATACTGCGATCAACCGTGTCTTGTAAATTTGGCGATGAAATAGCAGGGGTCATTAATTCTATGCCCACTAAGTTTGAATAATCCCAGTTGTTAATGTTGCGGTAATTTACTTTTAGGTAAGACGAGATACTGGTGTGTAAGTCACCTGTAATCACCACAAAATTTGAGATATCGTTATTTTTTATCTCGCTCATGATTTTCTCTCGTTCCCACTGGAAGCCATCCCAAGCGTCGTAGCTGGCGTAAGCAGTTTGCACGCCGGCTACTGTGGCGGCTAACTGAGCTAGCAAAGTTTGATTGCCCCATAATTTCCAAGTGGCATCTGACGTGGTAATACCATCAATCAGCCAATCTCTTTGGGTTTCGCCCAGCATGGTTTGAGATTTCTTTTCGTAATCAGTACACCAATAATTCTGCCAAGCATTGCCATCTTTACAGGGCTCTTTTGTACGGTAAGAGCGGCTGTCGGTCATGAATAATTCAAGTAAGTCGCCAAATTTAAATGAGCGGTAAAGGCTTAGGTAATCGAATGCATGGTTAGCGCTTTCATCTATTTTTACACGGGCTGGTATGTATTCTATCCATGCTTGTTGAGCATCGCGGCGTAACTGGCGCAATAGTTCAGGGTCATTTCCAAAACGCTCATCAGTGGTGTAAGGATGGAAAGGCGCCCCTAGCGTGTCGCGCTCGTAATCCCAGTAGGCATTATCACCAGTTTCATGATCATCCCAAGTGACGATGAAGGTGTGTTTCTCCATGGCCAGTTGCAAGTTTTTATCGCGACGGTATTCCTTATAAAGGTAGCGATAGTCAGCAAGATCCATGGCTACCTTTTCACCACTAGGCAGTGTCATAGGGTGCGCAATTTGATCTTCAAAACCTTCATATTGGGCATATTCATAAATGAAATCACCAAGGTGAATGACAAACTGAATATCTTCGTTGGCCACGTGGTTGTAGGCGTTATAAAAGCCTGTGGTGTAATCCTGACAGGTCACCACCGCCATTTTAAGCTTGTCGATTGAACCGGTGGGAAGGGTATGACAGCGGCCAGTGCGGCTGGTTTTATCGCCGTAAACAAAGCGATAGTAATATTGAGAATCAGAATTAAGGTAGCCATCTAAATCCACATTAACGGTTAAATCTCGCTCTAGGCTAATGTGTTGCGAGGCGATCTCTGTGGTTAAAAACACATCGCCAAACTGTTGGTCTAGAGATACTTGTAAAAACAACGATTGGCCAGCCACATAGGCCATGGGGTTTATATGGGTCCACAACACGACACCGCTTAAGCTTGGGTCGCCAGATGAAACCGAAAGATCGAACACGTCACCTGCTTCATCTGTGGCTAAATTGGATGGTGCAGTACCCAAAATAAAGTCCGCGTAGGGCAGGCTTTGGTCGCTTGCCAGTGAGCGCAAAGTAAACGGGGTGAGCAAACTTAGCCCTAACGCTTGTACAAAATTTCTTCTAGAAAATGACATTTTCAACCTCTTTATAAAATCATCATGACTGAAACACTGGTGGTGTTCGTATCGGCCATCAGGAGGCGCGCATCATAATGTGCAATATGCCAAATAAAAAGCATCATTTACGAAATTGCAGCCTAAATAATGAGAGCGCAGCAGCTAACTCGATTTAACAAGGGGAGGGTTAGGGTGAGTCAGGCATTAGGGTTAGCTTGGGTGGTCTAGACTAAGAGAAGGATAAGGGAGTGACTCATGACGAATAAAGCACAAATTGCGCAAAAGGCTCCTTATGGAGTTGAGGTGGAAAAAGGTAAAAGCTATTTTTGGTGTGCCTGTGGTAAAAGTAATAAGCAACCATTTTGCGATGGCAGTCATTCGGGAAGCGAATTTAGCCCTGAAAAGTTTGAAGCGGAAAAAGACGGGAAAGTTTTTTTATGTGGTTGTAAGCAAACCAAAGGCGCACCCTATTGTGATGGATCTCACAAAGACCTGCTTTGATGTAAATGGTGAAGTAATTAGAAGCTAACGCTGACCTGCACACTATAAGTATTGTCTTTAGTGGCAGCTAAATTCACTTTAACTGGTACATCATTAAACTGGTTACCAGCCATTCCACCTTGGTACATATACCAAGCTGCGCCAGTAGCCACGCTCATTAGGTTTAACCCGGACGCGCAAGGCTTTACAGAATAGTCATTGTAATCGGCATGATTAACATGCTGGTCGGCCACTTGGGTATAGCTGTACTCTGGCAGGCTTTCTAGTTCACTGCTGGCGTGGCACCAACTCACAGGTGCCATTAAAAAAGTAATACAGGCAGCATATAGGCGTACGCGACTTTGCTTGCGCAAAGCGCTTTGTATTTGCTTTTGAGTGAGAATGTTCAAATCAACTAGCGCTTCACCTAGCTGTAAGCCAGATTTTTGCTGGTGAATAAGTGCAAAATCTAGCTGAGACTGGTTGATAAATCCTTTGCGGATTAATAGACAGCCCAAACGATAAGGTGGTTGCATGGGCCGCTCCTGTTAATATTTAAATGAAAGTCTATGTATGGATTTTGGCACAAACTGTTCTAAAAATATGGGTGTTTCTAGACCCATCTGGTCTTACAAGCCGCTAGGCTCATGCATTCCTGTTATCCTTAACCAAATGTAGCTTGGCGTTTTTAAAAAGAAGTTCATATAAAACAATTGGTTATTTAGCTAAAGTATTTCGTTCGCCTTTATGACATTTATTTGAATAACAAAAAGAAACAAACCCGATCTGAATCTCTTAGGTTGGGACTTTTATATAGGAAAAATAATGGATTGGTTCAATCATTTATTACTAGACGCTACGTCTAATTTGAAGCCGTACTCGTCGCAACTGGCCATGGCCATGGTGGCAACGTTATTGGTGATATACGGCAATGCCATTAATCGAACATTAAGAGCCTTGGTGAAGCCTTACTCATTTGTTATTCGAGTGAGCGCCTTTATTTTACTGTGCACGCTAGGTTATGGCGCATTAACCGTATGGGGCGCAAGCCAGCTAAAGCAGTTAATCAGTACGCTTCCTAACCTGTATTTTACTCCGGTCATGGTGGCGTCTTTTGTCTTTCTAGGGGTGTTGGCCGAGCGCTTTCATAAAAACTGAGACGAAGGTCTATGTGTGAGCTGTTAAATCGTAAGGCTAAAGCCTTTATACTTTGTGAAAAATAATAAAACAGACTTCTTATGATTCGCTTTAATTCTATATGCTTGCTTGCGCTTGTTTTCACTCAACCCGCTTATTCCTTCAGTGACCTTGGTCACAAGATGGTGGCGGCCATCGCTTGGCAAAAACTCACCCCTTATGCCAAACAAAATGTAGAGCGAATTCTAGGGGTAGGGGAAAAGCGTTTTGTTAATGCCAGTGTGTGGGCGGATCATATAAAAAGTGATGAACGCTTTAATTATTTAAAGCCCATGCATTACGTGAACATGCCCAAGCAAGCTACTGTTTATAATCGTAAGCAAGACTGCAAAAAAGATAAATGCGCAGTACAGGCCATACACACATTTTCAGATGTTTTAACAACGGGTAAAGACAAGGACAAGCTGCTGGCTTTGCGGATGTTAATTCATGTATTAGCCGATTTGCATCAACCTTTACATGCAGGCCTTAAAGAAGACCGCGGCGGAAACTGGTACGAGGTGAAGTATCAAGATGCTCACTTGTCGTTGCACAAGTTTTGGGATAACCAGTTGGTGAAACGCATGAAGCTAGATTGGCAAGAGGCTTCGTTACAGTTGAAGCTCAGTGATCGTTCAGTGAGCCTTGGGCAGCCAGAAATTTGGGCCCAAGAAAGCCATCAGATTGCCATTAACCAAGTGTATCAAGTAAAGGAAAATTCACTTATAAACGAGCAATATTTAAAAATGGCTGATGAGGTAATTAAGTCTAGAATTTCAATTGCCGGTTGGCGTTTGGGGATGTGGTTAAATAAGTTGTGGTAAGAAGAGTGTTGAAAAGAAATTAAGCGTTAAGCTGATATTTGGGTGGCCCAATAAAATGACAGGAAATATCCGTCCTGGTTATTTCCTGTCAGAGCACCCTAGGTCCACCATCCAATAGCAGTATTTTTAGTCCTTTATAACATTCCGTGTTACTGATCATCCTGATCAAATATCCCTGTTGCTGTACTTCCTTGCTACCTACATCCTTGTGACTGTACTTCCTGTGGTAAGTCCTTTTTACAAATCTTCCTGACTTGTGATTCCCTGTTAGTTCGTCCTGAACGAGATCTAATTTAGCAAATTTTGAAATTTTTTCAGGGAGGCAATTGCTCTGATGGCTTTGATGGCATTTCCTAGAATTACACAAACTCAGTGTTTGTGGGGGGATGAGCGTAAAACCGAGCTAAAAAGGCTTAAGTCCTGCGTATTGATTTCCGCATGTCTTACGCCTCTTGTACGAGATCTCTTACATTTTTAGTGGTTGATGGCTTACGGTGATTTTGTAGGCAGAAATTGTGGAAAACAAAGAAAGGGCAAGCCACTCATCATGAGCTATTTAAAGCATTTGTCTAGCACTAAAATAGAGCATAAATGACCACCAAAAGCGCTTTGGTTTACTTATAGGCCTAATTTACTGTGCTACGCTCATACTAGGAGAATTGGTTGGAGTAGCCATGAAGGCTCTGAATATATTGGTGGTGGATGATGCTAATTTTATCCGCGATCTAGTGAAAAAAGCAGTGCGTGCCCAGTACCCTGACTTTAAAGTTGAGGAAGCGGCAGATGGTCAAAAAGCCCAATCCATGATGAAGGTAAATACTTTTCATGTGATTTTGTGTGACTGGGAAATGCCGGTCATGAGTGGCTTAGAGTTACTTGCATGGATGCGCAGCGATGAGAAGTATGAAAAAACCCCATTTTTAATGATTACCAGCCGTAGTGAAAAAAGCCATATCATCAAAGCGGTGGAAGCAGGTGTGAGTGATTACATCGGCAAACCTTTTAGCAATGAGCAGCTAGGAACTAAGCTGGCTAGGCTTATATACAAATTTTATAAATTCAGCCCTTCACAAACAGCCCGCCAAGCCCAACAGAAAAGCGACAACGCTGGCTTGTTAACAGGTGGAGCAGACAATGCAAGCTTATTAACAGGCGCCCCTGCGGCTAAAAAGGCAGCCCCGGCTGCGGCAGGTAATGCCAGTTTATTAACCGGCGGCTCTAAAACAGAACAGCTATTAAGCAAAAGCCCTAGCGCTGCCAAACCTAAGAAATCAACCAACAAGAATTTAGCCCTAGCCCATGTTCGTACGGCCGAGGGGCAAGAGCTGCGTTGTATTGTGAAAGACATTAATTTAAATGAGATGCTGTTAGTGGTGAAGCGCGATGAAGGGGTACCGCGTTTATTTGATCAAGTGGTGGTGGACATTGTCAGTAAGGCTGAAGATATTGTGGCGAGAGTGAATTGCTTTGTATGTTCAGTGGTGTCACCTGACAAACGTATTAGCGGTGAGTTATTCAATATGCTGGTGCGTTATGAAGATCAGGACCCCGAGAAGTTAGAAGCCCTTTCAAAATTTGTGGCCAAAGTACGTTAGCTTTGGCTCCCTAGTAACTAATATAAATACTCTAGGCTAGCAATCTTTCAGCCTGTGCCTTACGTGTACTGGGGAAGTGGCACGTAAAGCTGCTGCCTTTCCCTAAACTACTGTGTACCTCTAGATGGCCATCGTGGCGAAGCAATATGTGTTTCACTATGGCAAGGCCTAACCCTGTGCCGCCTGTTTCACTGTGACGACTAGGGTCTGCCCTGTAGAAACGCTCGGTCAGTCTTGGAATGTGCGGCGAATCAATGCCAATGCCGTTATCTTTAATGCTTAGGTGCAGGCCACTTTCATTACTCCACCAGTGAATTCGAATCGTGCCTTGAGCCTGGGTGTATTTCACGGCGTTAAAGATCAAATTGCTAAATGCGCTGCTCAATTCACTGTCAATGCCAATCATATCAACGGCTTCAGCTTCCAATTCTATGATTTGTTTTTTCTGCCCACTTAAAGCAATGGCATCTTGCTGGAGGTTGGAGAGCATGCTTTTTATATTGACCTTTGCATGATCCTTAACTTGTCCATTTTCTAAACGGCTGAGGGTTAATAGATCATGAATTAAATTCTGCATGCGCAAACTTTGTTGATGCATTTGTTTTAAGGCTCTTCCCCAGCGGCTGGGGAGAGACTCTTTATGATCTAAAAAGGTTTCAAGGTAACCGGAGATCACGGTTAACGGTGTACTAAGCTCATGGCTGGCATTTGCTACAAAGTCTTGGCGCATGGCCTCAAGCTGTTTCATGCGGCTTATGTCGCGGCAAATAATCAATCGATCTTGTTGGCTAAATAATGTGATGTGAAACTGTAAATAAGTTTCATGTTGGGTAGGCGAGGCCATTTCAAAAGGCTCATCATAATTGGCCATTTCAAAATAACGTTTAAACTCTGGCTCGCGCACTAAGTTGGTGATGGGTTGGCCCACATCTTGAGTTTCTTTTAAACCTAAAAGCTGGGTGGCGGCGTGGTTCCACCATTCTAAATTTCCCTGACCATTGGCCATCAGCACTCCGTCTTTTAACGCAGCGGTGCCATCTTGAATACGGGTTAAAACGGCTTTCAAACGGTCTTGGGATTTTTGCTGGCGTCTTTGTAGGTGATAAATATCATCAAATACCGCTCCCCAAATTCCGCTGCTCTCTGGTGGCTCTGTGCTTTTCTGGCGTAATAGCCACTGCTGCATTTTATAAAGCTGAAACCACTGCCAGCCAAGAATAGCGCCAAGCGTTAAGGCAACAGCCCAGCCTGTATATCCAATGCTCCAACCTACTACGCCTGCAAGGCCTAGAGATAAAGCTAAACGATTAAACGCAGAACGCCAATCTTGATAATTCATATAGGTTTAATAGTCGTGGTTAAATGATGCGAGAATACCCAATTGGTATTCTCCACCCTAGCTTGATCAATCATTAACGCCTAGCAGTCCTTGTTAGAGAAGCGATAACCTGTACCGCGCACCGTTTGAATAAGGTGATCAAAATTGGGCCCTAGTGTTTTTCGCAGGCGCCTAATATGAACATCAACAGTACGCTCTTCTACGTATACATTGCCGCCCCATACTTGGTCTAGCAACTGAGTTCGGCTATAGGCTCGTTCTTGGTGGCTCATGAAAAATTGCAATAAGCGAAATTCAGTGGGGCCGATATCTAAAGATTTATCTTGAGCGCTCACTCGATGACGAATGGGATCAAGAATGAGGCCTTCCACTTCAATGGGCTCTTCCATGCCCTGTGGAGTGGTACGTCTCAATACTGCTTTTAAACGTGCCACTAATTCTCTTGGTGAAAAGGGTTTGGTTATGTAGTCATCTGCCCCTGCTTCTAAGCCAAGAATCTTGTTATCTTCCTCTGACTTCGCTGTCAGCATGATAATAGGCACATCGCTGCACAATTCATCTCGCTTTAAGCGGCGCGCAAATTCAAGGCCGCTGGTTCCTGGGAGCATCCAATCCAATAAAATCATGTTGGGTTGTTCATCTACCACCATTGAATAGGCGTCTTTCACATTGTCTGCTTCTATGCATTCGAAGCCCGCCATTTCTAAGGCTACGGCTATCATATCGCGGATGGATGGCTCATCATCTACGATTAATATTTTCTTTCCCTGCTGCTTCATAGATGAACTCTATTTATTTAAGTGACGAGGGTATTACACAGTTTTAATATTACAAATGTGTGACAGCGAAGTGCTTTTGTCCACTGCTAACCTCTAATTACTGGTCTTTAGAGTGTTTTATAATTTATCTAGTTTTTAATATGCTTATAAGTTGTAGTGTGCCAGCAACCCGATAAAGAGCACGGCCCCTACCCAATGGTTATTTAAAAAGGCTTGAAAGCATTGTTCTCTTTGACGCAATGCGATGAGTTTTTGATGATAAATAAAGAATCCACCGGCAATGGCGATTGAAAGGTAGACAGGCCAGCTGGCATTGATTTTTGAAGCAACCATTAGCCAGCTAATTAAGGTTATAGCCTGCATGACGCCAATCATCATTTTGTCGCTTTCGCCAAATAATACCGCGGTACTTTTAATTCCTACTTTTAGGTCGTCTTCTCGGTCAACCATGGCGTATTGAGTGTCGTACGCTACCGTCCAAGTAAGAGTTGCCGTATATAGCAACCACACTACATCAGGCAGAGAGTTCATTTCAGCTGAAAAAGCCATGGGCACTGCCCAAGCAAAGGCTGCTCCTAGCACTACTTGAGGCAGGTGAGTATAACGCTTCATAAAAGGGTAAAGGCTGGCCAGAAACAAGGCAGCAAATGACAAATAAACTGTGAATGCGTTGGTAAATAAC